>OGJZ01003172.1_pt1 | contig 10419 bp, 9 predicted proteins | sample 1572321 | NCBI WGS metagenome assembly OGJZ01 (sample SAMEA2582086, study PRJEB24529) | metagenome | biome: Human gut stool | place: China | collected 2011 | reverse complement strand
TGTCAGCGTATACGATAGAATCTACCATGTCAACATATTCTTCCAGGTAGGCAAGCGCTTCTTTATAGTCTCTCTCTGCATTATGGATTTGATAATATAAATAATTGATGCTACACGTATATTGGGGATCATCTTGTGGCATTTTAGATAATAGTTCTTTAGCTTTATCTATAGAATCAGTTGTGGTATATAAGTCAATCAGTGCTACATAATCAGGCATTTTTTCTTTTCCCGTCGATAATGCTTTAAGAAAGTACTTTTCGGCTTTATCATATTCTTCTCGCATTACATAAATATTTCCTAAAGCATTATTTATTGAAGCGGTAACTTCTATATCTTTAGTATTAGCTGCTACGGAATCAGCGATAGTCAGTATTTCTAAAGCACGTGATAATGAGTCTATGCATGCATATTCACGTCCTATGTTTTTTAATGCACAGGCATAACGATCTGTATTATTTTCTTTTTTGAAACATTCGGCAGCAGTCTCGTATTTTTTGATAGCTTCTGTGAACATGAATTTTTCTCTATACAAATCACCTATATGATTATATGTGTATCCGGTGAGATTATTGAGCTTATGTTTTTCTGCAATATCCAATGCATTGGTGTATATTGACATTGCTTTGTCATAATCACCTTCTGCAAAATAGGAGCGACCGAGATAAATTAAGATTTGTGCTTGTTCATCGGGAGTGCCGTGTGACGAATACCAGTCATAAGCCCTTTCAAACTGATAAGTAGGTAAAAGGTCATTGAAGATTTTATCTGTTACTTTGCCGGACAGCATGCACCAGTGTGCAAACGTTCTGTTGTCTAGCTTTTCAGGCGATGGTATACTTTTTAGGATATTCGATGCACTGTCAGGATTCACTTCAATGATTTTCTCAATCTCATCTAGCTGTTTATCAGAGTCGGATGATTGTTTATTGCATCCTGATAACAGGAAAATAAACATGAATAGTATGTAGCTATGCTTCTTCATTAGTTTGTGCGTGTTAGTTTTGTTCAAAAATAGTCTATTTTTCGATAGGATGTCATTTAAACGGATTTTATTTAGGGAATTTTCTCTCACGGGATTAGAATTTTAACTGAATGTACGGTCTTAAGTTTTAAAATATATACTACTTTTGTCCCCAACGAAAACGACAAAAGGACAATGGCATGAAAAAGTGCATAGACTTAACGGCATATCTTCTTATTCTATTGGTATTTTATAGTTGCAATGGGGATGTATTTGTTGACGATTTCCGGTCTTCTGATTCCGAACTGGCTTTGGATGGAAACGGTGATGTCGCGGTAATCCGGTTTGCGTCTTCCAATTGGGATTATTTACAGATATATACTTATGATGAAAACTTTTCTTATTCATATGAAATCTATGATGCGGATGGCCAGTTGATAACAATAGAGCAATTTCCTTATCTGAAAGGATTGGGAAAGATTGTTTGTAATGAAGAATTGACTGGTTTCACTGTAGATCGCAGTAATCCCCAAGAATTGAAGATTACAGTGGATGAGAATGCCCGCTCCACTCACTTTCAATTTGAAATCATAGCGAGCAACGAATACGAGTTTCAGGAAATATATGTTGATATTTCGCCGTCGGACAGGTATGTGTTCGATCATATCACATACTCTTTGGATGCCTATTCTTATGAATATAGGAAGGAGAGAGGACTTAGTTCTTTGGAGTATAATCGTTTGGACACTCCCTATTCCTTTCTAATGTCTCCATATGAAAATGTTTGCTATTCCGTGATATTCCAAAGTAACGCTCCCGGGGCTTTTCAACTTCTTAGGGAAGGCAACTTGACAGTAGAAATACCGAGTATGGAAGGTCGAAGTTTGGTAATGAATGGCAAACAAGCGCAATATACTCCCATAGAACAAAAATGGCTTTTTCCCAACACGGAGCAGATAGAGGTTTCTATTCCTCCCCATGCTTATCAGCGTATTACTCCACTGATAGAGTATGAATGGTTTGAAACGAGATATACTCTCTATGCCGTTCATCCGAAGACAGGAAGGCAACGGAGTATCACCGGCATGTTACAAAGTAAAATGCCCGGAAAATATGAAATAGAACAGAAGGATCTCAAATGACTGGAAATATGAATATAGGACGGTTATTGTCTATTGTTTGCCTGCTGGCGTTTCTGGCAGTTGGCGGGAAATCAGAGGCGCAGATAGTCGGGAAGCATGGGATTGGCTTGGACGTTCGTCCGGGCTATGTTGTTCCGACAAACAGTTTTCTCGAAGGAGATAATTTGCAGCAGAAAATCATCGAACAATCGCTCTCCCTGCATCTGAAGTATGCTTTCCAGTTTGGTAAAGATTCCCGATTGGGTAGAATGTATCCTCATGCTTATCAGGGGATCGGTGTTTCGTATAATACTTTTTACTGTCCTGCCGAGTTAGGAAATCCGGTGACGGTATATGCCTTTCAAGGGGCGCCCATAGTACGGCTTTCGTCCCGTCTGTCGTTCGATTATGAATGGAACTTCGGAGCTTCTTTCGGTTGGAAGAAATATGATGAACAATACAATCCGCAGAATGAGGTTATCGGTTCTAAAATTAATGCATATATCAATTTGGGGCTTCTTTTGAACTGGCAGTTTCATCCGCAATGGAAGTTGGCGGCAGGGGTGGACTTAACGCATTTCTCCAATGGAAATACTCATTATCCCAATGGGGGACTCAATATTATCGGTGGGAGAGTCGGCATTGTACGCACCTTTGGCGATACGGATGATGCGTCCGGAGCGATAGCTCCTGAACGGTTATTCATAAAGCCGCACGTCAGTTATGATTTGGTGATATATGGTGCTACCCGCAAAAGGGGATTCGTTAAAGACAATGTACCGAGTCTGGTACCTGGCTCGTTTGGTATCGTGGGACTCAATTTTGCTCCGATGTATAATTTCAATAACTATTTCAGGGCGGGACTTTCTGTAGATGCGCAGTATGACGAGAGTGCCAATATCAAGGACTATAAACTGGAAGGAAGCTATATGGACGATATAAAGTTCCATCGTCCTCCTTTCCGCAAGCAATTTGCGGTGGGGCTGTCCCTTCGGGTGGAACTGGTGATGCCGATTTTCTCAATCAATGCCGGAATTGGACGAAACCTGATATGCCGTGGGGATGATACGAACGGTTTCTATCAGATTCTGGCTCTCAAGACTTACATCACGCGCCATTTGTTTCTGCATGTAGGGTACCAGTTGAGCAAGTTCAAAGACCCTAATAATCTGATGTTGGGGATAGGGTATAGATTCCATGATAAAAGGTGAACAAACTACGGTAAAAGATGAACAAACCATGATAAAAGGTGAACAAGCACCCCGATTATCTGTAAACGAGTAGTGCACCCTTTCCTCGCTCGGAAAGAATGCACTTAACACAAACAAAACAAACAAACAATAAAACGGCTTCTCAAGGGTTATGCCGTTTTATCGGGCATTTTGCATATAGTGGGAAACATTATATGCGAGAGGGCGAAAGCCCGCTCGGGTACTTCACAGCAGCCTTTCTTTATACATCTCACCTGTATATTGTATATAAACTTATTTATCAGTCTCTTTACGACTCCAGTTCGGAATCATTCAGCCGTATACTCCACCCGTTTACTTTCATTTTCGGACAAATCTGCGGGATTCCCGTAGTTAACGACTTGACGAAGAACAGGAGAGTGTAAGAATCCTGCCGGTCAAGATATTCCTGGTCGCCTATATCACCCAAATTATCAGGATAGATTTTCGATAGCAATAAATAGGGGGTGAGTGGCAGGCGCAGGATCACCTGTCCGCTGGGGATATGCTTTATTGACAATGTCGTATCATCTCCTTTCATGATGCGCAGTGTATTCAATTTGGCATGGATGACGGGAATCTGTCGGGACATTACAGACACTTCCTGCCGATACGGCAGATAACAGACCGGAGTCGTGCCGACAGGAGTGTTTGTATAGTCTATTACGCCGTTGGCGGATTCCAAAGTGAAGGCGAAGTCCTCCTGTTGAAGGGGGAGATTGTCTTCATCCTGAAGGATACACGAGAAATAATTCGTGTTTTTCACCAGTTCGGCGGTGACGACCTGATATTCCTCACTGATAGTAATATTTTCAAGGCTACTGTGAAAGAGCGCGTTTAGTTTCCTGTCGGACTGGTTCTTCTCGTCACATGCCAGCGATATGTTCAGGGATTTCCGTTCCGTCCGTTCAGCTTTGAGATTTGGGAGCTGATACGGATAGTCGGATACCCCTCCCCATATGAGCAGGTGATAAGTCCCTGCGGGAAACGGCACTCTTACCATGCAATAGCCTTGATGTAATGTAATACTGTCTACGTCCAGTCGATCCACATACTTGTCGTTCTTGTCGAAAGCAAGAATGGTGATGTCGCCTACTTGCGTAGACGCGGCGTCCACGTTCAGGATGTTGTAGGTGTACGAGATTTTCAGCCAGGTTCCTGTCGGGCAATCTGACAAGTCATCGTTCACCCAGTCACAGGACGAGAACAACGCGACAACGCAAATAATATGTAGTAGAAATGAACGCATTTAAATTGATTTTAGTTCAGACGGCCGGACGCTTATTCAAGTTCTACATCTTGATTACGTACGACCCATGGAAAAACATTGAGATTGATATCCAGCTCGGCCTTGTATTCGTCCGGTTGTTCCGGGTCGATGTAAGGTTCTCCGCTACCGAGTCCTGCCACCTTGCTGACAGACAGGCGGTATATATTATTGCGGACGATACCGAATTCCATTACACCCATTTCTGTAGCGTTGTTGTTATCCTCGTGCTTGATCCAGTAGTTGTAGTAGCATGAGTAATTTTCTGCTTTCGAGAAACGTTTGATTTGGTATCCGGCAAGGATTTCCGTAGATGCATCGTCAGTGATATCATCCGGAAGGTTGTTCAGAGCCTGTTTGCGGATAGCGTCTACACTGGTGTAGAAATTGTAATTGAAATAGAACATTTTGGCCGGCCAGTTGGACGGATTGTTGATGTTGTTACCGTTTTCATCGAAAACGCGGTCGGTGGCAATTTCCATGTTCGCTTTAAACATCACTCCTGTGCTATATGCGTTTAATTGTGCATTGACGAACATACAGTTCTCCAGGCAGTAGACATGTGACCATTTGCCTGCTTGTGCCATGCCTGCCCAATTGCTGTCGTTGATATTCAGGTCTACTAACGCTTGTGCGAAGAAGCCGTCGGCATTGGTGAAATCTTTGGCGCCTTCCACTGTTTTCTTGAAGAAATAGGGGTCGATTGCATAACCGTTTTCGTCGTTGATGTTGCCGAAGTTTTCATCTGTGTATGAATCGGGTTCTTGAAGTTTATCCAATACGGCAGTGTGACGGAAAGTATAAAACTGTGTTGCTAAGTTCAACATTCTGAAGTTGTTGATCTTGATGGTACAATAAACATCTCCGTATGTATCCACCAATGGGAAAGACTCATATTTTTGTGTCAGTTCGATTTTGGCGACAGCGCGTTCCAGACCGATAGATACAGAGGTTATCTTGTTGGAATCTGTCGGCTCCTTTACTTCTACGTTCAGATTGGCTGCACCGCGGTTTGTCATTACGAATCCTTTTGCGGGTACACTTGGAATCTTTCCTTCCTTGTATGTAATGCCGTCGACTGCATTCAAGAAAGCGTCTTGTGTACTGATATCTCCGGTGATAGCCTTTCCGTTGGCGATGGCGAAGATATTGTAGGTACCCGGTTTCACGGTAATCTTGTCGGCAGTGTACCGTATCTCTTCCGAGTCTGTTGTAATCTGTCGGATTCCCTGCAGATCGTATTGACCTTGGAAGGTTTTGGTGGTTGAGTCGAACAGATAGACTGTCAGGCTTTTTACCGCATACTCTTCTTTCGAGCCTGTTTCGGTTATGCCCGATGATTCGGCGCTACGGGTGCCGTTTGCATTAGGGATTTCAAAAAACAGGGCAAAGTTGCCGTTAGAATCAGCGTGAGTCTCATCAGAAAAGGCTACATCCGCATCATTGATACAACTGTACTGTGTGACTGCTGCAAATAAGAGCAGGGACACTAACTTCTTGAATCTTTTCATTTTTACTAAGAGTTTTAATTTAAAATTATTTGAGTTCTAAAACTTGTTTCAAATTATCGTCCGCTTGTGGCAATCCGGCGTCCTTAGCTTGCCTGAATAGCTTTTCCGCTTCTTCATAGTCGGTCTGAAGGAAGTATAGGACTCCTTTGGCCAGTGCCGTTTCCGGCACTGGCGGGGCTTTTTCGAGAAACCCTGCCGCAGCCTTGGTGTCTTTTTGCGTCAACGCTATGCAGGCGGCATTCAGGTTGGCCGTCGGATTATCGGGAAACAGTTGTACGGCAGTCATAAATATCCTGTTGTATGTTTCACTTCCCGGTGTATGCGTGAGCGCAAGGCGGAACATCTCTTCCAGGCTCAAGTTCTTGGGATTCGTATCGAATATCTTTTGAGATTCTTCCACCGTAAAGGGGCGTACATAATATTCGATGGTATAATCGGAATGTCTTAGTATGACAAACCAGTGTTTCAATACAAAACGGTAGAATGCCGGAAACTTCGATTTTATCAAACCTTCTTTACGGTCGGGATGAATGTTGCTTGTTACGATTTTCATGATAGCTTCCTTGTCCTGAAAAACTGTGTCGCCCAGAAGGGCTTCAAAGCCTTCCCAGTCTTCGGGCGTATAATTGGTGTGTATGTATGTGTTGTCGAAAGTATATAGTCGGGCTACATATTCCTTCAATGCCCGGGTACGTTCGCGGGCCAGCCGCTCATTTATCCGGAAAGGGCCGTCGGGCGACGCATACCCATGAATGTTGATGTGTGTGATGCTTACGTTGCTGTCTCCTTTGATGGTGTTGATCGTTTCGATGATTTTATCCAACTCTGCCGCATTATTGCTGAATTCTTTATGAATAGCGGTCACATTCACCGGAAAGTCAATGAATGCCGACCCTTTTTCCGTCCTGATTTTAGACGTTTCAATTTGCGGAGTCAGGAAGGCAAGTTGCGGAACGGGCGTTGATTGCGGATGCAGGCGGGCAATGCAGGTGAAATCTTCCGTACCGGGAATGCCGCAACCGCAACTCTTCTCTACCAGTGCGAGTGTCGCCTGATTCATCCATTGCTCGAATGGGACGGATTGCAGATAATGCATCGTTTGCTTATCCCCGTTTTTCCTTTGCAATGCCCGGGCTACCTTATCTTTCCTACCTGTCTCCCGTAGGAAAACGATGTGCTGTTTCCGGCTGTTGATATATATGGGTGGCAGTTCCAACCGGTGTTCCAGACTGTCACTGACAACGGGAACCAGCACCACTGATTCATTGGGAGAGAGGTCGCGGGTGATATCCATCGAAATAGAAACCACCAACTCTTTCCCTGCCTTGTACAGACTGGAAGTAGTTGTGCGAACAGTCCCCCTCTCTTCCGTTACAGCCGTTTGGGCTTGTATCGAAAGGGATAAAATGACTGCGATAATAAAAATTCCTCCTGTCTTCATTGTCGTAATAATCTGCATTTCTTCATTTCTGTGTGAGAATATCACCAGGGATAGATTTGGGAGATTACTCCGTTTTGTTGTAATTCTTCCAATATCTTTATATCCTTATTACTCTTACTCACGCCACCGTGCCCCAAGTGATATACTCTCCAGGGAGTGGAGTGGTGCTTGCGTGCTATCTGGACGTATATGTTCCTTCTTTTCGAAAACCAAACTTTCCATAAACTTTTCATACCTTTTTCTTCTTAAAATAGATAAACTAAACTTATTGAGGCTTTGGTAGGCCCTATGTAATGATGATGTCCTTTGTTACGTACTCCGGCACATTTCCTGACGCAGTTGTATTGTTTATAATGAATATAATCGTATCCCACTCCCAAGCTCGCTTCCACATTCCAATGATCGTTCAGCATCCAATGGTAGCCGCAACTAATGCCGCCCCCTATAAGCCACCCTTCATACCGGTACTTCTTCAGGTCAGAGAATATACTGAAAGGCAGCTTTTTCCCACCGACATTGAATTGCGCTCCATTGAGATAGAATCCCCAGAACAGGCCGTTAAACTTCTGGCAAGTCCAATATTTGTATTCGGGTTGAATCACCCAATAACGGTTCACGTACATCTCGCTTCGTTTCCATGGTCGCAGGCTTCCTGCCAGTTCGACGGTGCTTTTATTCCCTATGGCATAAGAGACTCCGGCTCCGAAAGCTCCGTCAATGGCGGGAAGCGTGTTGAGTCTGACGGCTACTTTCTGTGCGTAACCGTCAAGACAACCCAATAATAGGAACAGGAGTAAAATATATCTCATTGTATCTACCAGTTAATGCCGTTTATTATTTTCAAAAAAAACATTCAGATTGTACGCGGCTTCCTCAGAACCTTCCGCCTTGGCGGCTTTCAGTATGCGGATGCCTTCGTATGTGTTCCCGGTCATCAGCTCATATACACCCCGGCAACTCTTGTAGGCAAGTCCCTCGTGCAATGCCATGGAAAGAAACTTGCTTGCGGATTTCGTATCTCCCTGCTCAATGGCGGCAGCCGCCGCATTGAGGTTGGCAACGGGGTGTACAGGATACAGTTTCACGCTGATATTGATAATCTGATAAAACTTCGCCTTATTATCCGCATATGATAAGGCTACCGTATACAGTTCGCGGAGCGATAACATCTGCGGATTGATGTCAGCCATAATCTTGGCTTCCTCAAGATTGAAGTTCAACTCTTTCTGATTGCGGATATCCACATCATCCGATGACGGTGAGACATATGAACCCTTATACCTCGGTTTTTTGCCTGTCGGGGCAGCAGAAGGAGTTGTGCTGTTGTCTGCGGTTGCCGCAGAGGAGACTTCCTGAATAGCTGTATTGCCCATTTCCGGCGGAAGCACTGCATATTGCGGTGCGATGATTAGCGTATCTTTCAGCGTCTGTTCGCCTTCGGGTCTGACAATCGTTCTCCTCAAATAGAGCGTAGCGTCATTCATCCAGTTTTCTGCCGGCAATGCGCTGCGGTAATTGATGGTGCGTGAATGGCTGTCGTCGATACCGGCTACAAGATAGGCAGCGTCGTCTGCTTTACTGCCCTTCTTCTTGCGCAGTATCTGGTTGCGCAAATATAATTTCTGCTTCTGCTTGCCGTTCAGTTGGATGGCCGGTAATAGTATTCTGTGGTCTTGTCCGGTCAGGACAGGTGTCAGTATGACGGCATTCTTCGGGTTCATATCCTCGATTTCTACCGATACGTCCATCGAAAGGAGTAATGAGTCTGCCCGTACTCCCAGGAAATGGGGCTTGATATCCAGCTTGACGTTCTGTGCCGGAAGCAGATTACATATCAATAGGCCGAGCAAGATGAATGTTTTCGTTTTCATTTGATGCGTTTATTAAATTGGATTATTTATTGGATGAAGTACACGACTGATATTCCTATTTGCGTAGGCCCCCAGTAGTTGCAATTTGATTTTTCTATCAGGGGTGCGCCTGCGGAGCGTCCGTAGCGTTTGTAGTTGAGGTGGGCATATCCCAGAGCGATTCCCGCTTCCAGGTTCCATTGCGGGCTAATCATCCACTGGTAACCGTAGGAAATGCCGAATCCCGCCAGATTGCCTTGATATCGGTTATTGGCGATTTGTCTGTTCTCTACACCCAGCATCTTTCCGTCTCCAAATCCCCAAGGAAGCATTCCGCCGAAATTGAACAAGGCATAATGAAGCTGTAAGCCGATAAAACTTCCTGTGAATGCTTCGTTGAACCATTTACGGTATTCCGGTTGCACGAGGAAATGCTTCATCTTCTTGTTGTCGCTGAAGTTCCACGGATTGTAATTGATGGAAAGGCTGAAAGTATGTGTGTCATCACAACGTATTTCTCCGCCTAAATTGAGTGAGGTGGTGAGGTCATAAAGCAGATTGCTTTTGACGGCTATGTTTTGTCCGCAGAGATTCGATACAGGCATAATGCACACTACAAAGACGAGCGTGGCCAGTCTATGTCTCATGCTTGTCGTATGTCTCCGTCTGCTGTTGGCGGACAGACATGGATATTTGATATTATCGGGTTTGTGTGTCATAACTTTTTGTTTATGTGTGTCTGTTACTTCTTAGGTAACGGAATTTTATTATCATGACAGATGTATACGGGGAAAAAACAGGAAAAAGACAGCGGTCTTTTATAAATAAAATGTACTTGAATGCTTTCGGACGAAAATTAGTCTGATAGACGGCAATAAATAGTTGGAACATGAAAGAAATCTGCTTCGTGTTCTTGCCTGTTATTTTATTTATTCAAAGAAAAAGAATAAAATAAGATATGATTTATTTGGAATGTGAGATTCTTTTTATATATCTTTGTGCCATATTTATATCCGTTACCTAAGAAGTAACAGAT
>OGJZ01003167.1_pt1 | contig 10435 bp, 8 predicted proteins | sample 1572321 | NCBI WGS metagenome assembly OGJZ01 (sample SAMEA2582086, study PRJEB24529) | metagenome | biome: Human gut stool | place: China | collected 2011 | reverse complement strand
TTGGAGCCGCAGCCCATACCGATATTTTTGATAGCGCCTCCAAATCCTGTAGATTCGTGGCCTTTAAAATGGGTCAGGCTGATAAATACGTCCGCATCCATCACTGCCCGTCCGATCTTTGCAGCTTTTACATATTCGCCGCCTTCTACCTGCACATCTACATCATCGGTTCCCTTAAGGCCGTCTCCGATAATGATGGGACATCCCACGGTCAAAGGAGTAAAGCCGTTTTCCCATGCGCACTCCATATGCTCCAGGGCATTTTTTCTGCTGCCTGGATACATGGTATTACAGTCTGTAAGGAAGGGCTTTCCACCCAGCTCTTTTACTACATCAACAACGGCCCTGGCATAATTGGGACGCAGGTAGCTGATATTTCCCAGCTCTCCGAAATGCATCTTGATCGCAACAAATTTTCCATCCAGATCCAGGTTTTCAATCCCAGCCTTTTTGATCAGCTTTTTTAACTTGGTAGGAAGACTGTCGCCAAAGGCAATTGTGTGAAAATCTGTGAAATAAACGTTTGACGGATTCATTGGTTCACCTCGTAATCATTTGCTTTTTATGTAAGGGTTTACAGTTCCTTTTTTATTATAAAACAAAGGGGGGAAAATGGCAATGATGGGATTTTGTGGTTCGTTGAGTTTCTTATGGTTTCATGATACAATACTTATGGAAATAAAGGAGATGATATAAGATGGGAACCTGGAACACCAGAGGCCTTCGGGGCTCTACCCTTGAGGATTTGATTAACCGCACCAATGACAGCTACAGGGAGAAAAAGCTTGCCCTGATACAGAAAATACCCACGCCCATCACACCGATCCAGATTGATAAGTCCAGCCGGCACATCACTCTGGCTTATTTTGACCAGAAGAGTACCGTGGACTATATCGGAGCGGTTCAGGGGATTCCCGTATGCTTTGATGCCAAGGAATGCAGTGCATCTACTTTTCCTCTGCAGAACATCCATGCTCACCAGATCCGTTTTATGGAGGAGTTTGAGGCTCAGGGTGGGATTGCCTTTATTGTTCTGTACTATACGGGGATGGATGAGATATATTATGTGCCTTTCCGTACCATAAAGCACTTTTGGGACCGGATGGAAGCCGGAGGGCGCAAGAGCTTTACCTATGATGAAATTGACCATTCCTGGCGGATCCGAGCTCACAGGGATATGCTGGTGCATTATCTGGAAATGATCGCAAGGGATCTGGAGCTGAGAGAGGGTTTGGAGGATGCAGAGACGTAAGCTAAAGCGGATTGGACAGGATAGGGTTCCTGTGATATACTTATTTACAGTTTTAGAAACTGAACTTTGTGAAAATGGTACATTTAAGGAGGAAACACAATGGTACAGAATCGATCACAGGTAACAGAGCGCTTTCTGCGCTATGCAGCCGTAGACACCCAGTCTGCGGATGATATGGAGCAGATGCCAAGTACAGAAAAGCAAAGGGTTTTAGGCCATATGCTGGCAGAGGAACTGAAAGAGCTGGGCGTATCGGATGTGCGGGAGGACGAAAACGGCTATGTATACGGCGTGATCCCCTCAAATCTGGAGGAAGGCCATCAGGCACCTGCTCTGGGTTTTATTTCCCATATGGATACAGCGCCTGCATTTTCAGGCACAAACGTAAAGCCTCAGATTATTGAAAATTACGATGGAGAGGATATCTGTTTAAATAAGGACGCCTCCATCTGGCTTTCCGCAAATGACTTTCCGGAAATGAAAAATTATAAGGGAAAGACGCTTATCACCACTGACGGCACCACCCTTTTAGGGGCAGATGATAAGGCGGGTGTGGCAGAGATCATGACCATGGCAGCCTGGTTTTTATCCCATCCGGAGGAAAAGCATGGCAAGATCTGTATCGCCTTTACCCCGGATGAAGAGGTTGGACGGGGCGCTGACCGCTTTGATGTAAATGGCTTTGGAGCAGATGTGGCCTACACCGTGGACGGCGGAGCGATCGGAGAACTGGAATATGAGAATTTTAATGCGGCATCCGGGCGGGTAAAGATCCATGGAGCCAGCATCCATCCCGGCAGCGCTAAGGGAAAGATGAAAAACGCCCTTTTAATGGGAATGGAATTTCAGTCCCTGCTGCCGGCCTTTGAAAATCCCATGTATACAGAGGAGTATGAAGGCTTCTTCCATCTGGACCGGATGGAGGGCAGCGTAGAGGAGGCTTCTCTGGAATACATTATCCGTGACCACAATAAGCAGAAATTTGAGGATAAAAAGGAACTGTTTAAGGAAGCAGCTGCCTATCTGAACAAAAAATACGGCTCTGGTTCTATAGAGGTACAGGTAAAAGATTCCTACTACAACATGAAAGAGAAGATCGAGCCCTATATGTACCTGATCGACGAGGCAAAGGCAGCTATGGAAGAGCTGGGTATCACTCCGGTGATCGTACCCATCCGCGGCGGCACAGACGGAGCAAGGCTTTCCTATATGGGCCTTCCCTGCCCCAACCTGTGTACCGGAGGCCACAATTTCCATGGGAAGTATGAGTATATCTGTGCAGAATCTATGGAAACCATTACAGAGCTTCTGATCCGGATTGCAAAGCGATTCGGGGAAATGGATCGATAAAAACAAATGCGTCCCTTCCGGATCTTCGGAATGGGGCGCTTTATTCAAAAATACATGACCGTATATCGAGAGGATGGGAATCGGCAAAGGCAAAGGCGTCTTTTATGTTTTCCTGGATGGTCATTTCATCCAGCTTGCATAAAATGCCCAACAAATAGATATGATAGTAGCAGTATTGATCCAGGGTAAATACGCCGGGATGATTCTGGTAGGTCTCAAACAGTCTGGATCGAACCCCCATATCCATGTATGCCTTCATCTGCAGATCTTTTCGGTCATAGGATTTGTGGAAGTCCTTTTCAATCTCTTCATAGATTCCGGCGATCATGGCCAGCTTATGATTCTGCCAGATCAGCTGCTGATCCTTATGATAAAATAATTCCATGTTTTTAGGTGTGCTCATTATCTTTCTGTAGGCGTAGATATAGATTATGCAGTGACGCCAGTATCGGTTTTTATATTCTTCCGGAAACGAGTCTACATATCCTTTGATCTGACTGAACAGATCATCTATAAACGTTTCCATGATCATAAATTTGTTCTTAAAATGATAAGTGATGGCGCCTTTTGTAATATTTAATTCATCTGCAATTTTCTGAAATGTAGTGCCGCTGTATCCGTATTCAAGGAACATACGGCCGGTTACCGTCAGAATTTCTTCTTTTAAATTTCTGGATTCTGTTTCTTTCAAATATTGGACTCCCTTTAGATTGATATGGATGGTCAGAAGGAAAATACTCTGGCCTTCCCAAACCATTATAACTCAATGACAAATCTTTGCCAAGTAAATATGAACAAAGAAGATTGTTATATTATCTGACAAAATCAAGAAAAATAGTGCTATACAAATAACATTTTGTATTGTGTGAAAAAAATCGAAAAAAGCGTTATTTATATAAATTAATAACGTAAATTTTGAATTAAATTACAAAACTATATTGACTATATGGATAAAAAAGGTTAAAATCAACAGTATACAAAATGTGTTTGTATAGCACAAAAAGGTCAGCTGAATTCTTTTTTTTAAACACAAATGTTAAAAAAATGACAAAAAGGAGAAGTCATGGGAACTCAAACGAAAAAAACAAACAAGTATATGTCATTGGCGGCAGTCACACTGGCGTTTTCATTTACCTTTTTGAGCCGGTACATCTGGAGCCCTCTGATGGCAGACGTATCCGGGGAATTTGGTATTAACGCCACACAGGCAGGACTTTATATGTCTGCTTTTTTTGCAGGATATCTGGTAACACAGATTCCGGGCGGAATTATGGCGGACAAATATCAGCCCAAGTATATTCTGATTGCCTGTACCGTTTTAGGCGGCGCTATGACAGCCCTTATGTCAGCTATAAACAGCTATGAAATGGGACTGGCCATCCGTGTGGTCACAGGTGTGAGCAGCGGCTGCGTTATGGCCCAGTGTTCAAAAGTAGTTGCCCTTACATTTGCACCAAAAGAGAGAGCTTCTGCTATGGGCGTAGTGTTGGCTTCCCCGCCTTTCGGTATCACGCTGGCTCAGTCTTTAGGTGCCCCTCTCAACCAGGCTTTTGGATGGCGGACTACCTTTATGATCGTAGGCGCAGTAGCAGCTGTTATCGTGGTTTTATTAGCTGTATTTGTACAGCCCGTTGAAAAGAAAGTGCCGGAAGCTTCCGCCCCCAAGGCAGCAGCACAGACCGCAGCAGCCAAAGCTCCCGGAACCGGACAGGCCGGAATGCTGGAGGGACTGGTTGGTTTCTTTACCAATAAACAACAGCTTCTTCTGGGCGCCAGCGGATTTATGTTCATGTTTATCAGCGTAGGCTTTGCTACCTGGCCCAATAAATATGTCCAGAGCATCGGTTTCAGCCCTGTCCAGGGCGGCATGATTATTCCCTGCTACAGCATTGCGGGCATCATTGCCTCCTGCCTGTCCGGAAGTATTGCCCAGAAGCTTCACATGAGCCACCGGAATTTCCTTATGATGACCCTTGCAGGCATGGGTGTGATGACCATTATCTTCTCTATGCAGAGAAGCTACACCGGACTGATTCTGGTAGGAATTATCTATGGTGCGGTTTCCTATCTGCCTTCCACCCATTACACCACCTCTGCCATGATGCTGGCAGGAGAGCGCTTTACAGCAACTGCCGCCTCCACACAGAACCTGTTGTTCCAGATGGCAAGCCTGATTATGCCTATCATTGTAGGACGGGTAATTGATGCAACAGGAAGTTATTCCTTTGTATGGTACATCTTCGTTGGATGCGCAGCGGTTGCGGTATTCTTCAGCTTCCTGGTAAAAAATGATGAACGTCCATAAAAAGGTACCTTTTGATTCAAAGATCACTTTTATAGAAAGGAAAAAAGCAATATGAAAGAACTTGTTCAAAAAATCATTACCTTGAAGGTAAACGGAAAGGATTACGACATCACCGTGGGAACGGGCAGAAATGATATGCCCGAAAGCGAGACTCTGGCTCATACCCTCAGGGACCGTCTGGGCCTTACAGGCTTAAAGATCGGATGCGATCAGGGAGCCTGCGGCTGCTGTACCGTGATTATGGACGGAAAGGCAGTTACGTCATGCATGACATTGACTATGGATTGTGACGGCTCAGAGATTACCACAATTGAAGGTCTGGCTGACCGGGCCACAGGAGAACTGGACGGCCTGCAGCAGGCATTTTTGGACAACTGCGGATATCAGTGCGGGTTCTGAGTCCCCGGTGTAATCATGACAGCAAAAGCGCTTTTAAATGAAAATCCGGAACCCACAGAGGAAGAGGTCAGAGAAGCACTGGCTGGAAATTACTGCCGCTGCGGAACCCACTATACGGCAGTAGAATCCATTATGGCCTATGTAGAAAGCAATAAAAGCAAAAAGGAGGAGCAGGAATGAAAGAATTAAAGTATGTAGGCAAGGAAAAGGTTCGCCTGTTAGGTCCTCAGATTGTAACGGGAAAAGCAAAGTATACCGGTGATTTTAAGGTGCCTGGTATGCAGTATGGAAAAATTTTAAGAAGCCCCCATCCCTATGCCAAAATCGAAGCCATTGACGTTGAAAAGGCCAAGGCTTATCCCGGAGTTACTGCCGTTGTGACCTGGAAGGATGTGGACCCGAATATTTACATCACAAACGGTTTTACCCCTCCTAAGCATCATCATATTATGGATCAGTATGTCCGCTTCATCGGAGATGCAGTTGCCCTGGTAGTTGCCGAGACAGAGGATATTGCTCTGGAAGCAATGAAGCTGATTGACGTAACCTACACGGTGCTTAAGCCTGTATTCACCATCGAGGAAGCGCTGGCTCCCGATGCACCACAGCTTTATCCAGAATTTCCGGGAAATATTGCCCCTCACAAAAATAACATAAACTTTGAGGTGGGAGATGTGGAAAAGGGCTTTGAGGAGTCAGATGTAATCGTTGAGGTTGATTCTTCTATCGAAAACGGACAGAACCCGCTTCCGGTAGAGCCTCCTGTTACCATCTGCTGGTATGAAAACGATACATATAACTTTATCGCATCCGCTGCCGCTCCTGCATACTGCCATCAGAATGTGGCTTCATCCTTAAATGTGCCTTATGAGCAGGTACGCCTTACCGCTCCGGCAGTAGGAGGAAGCTTTGGTTCCAAGTTATACAGCGGCAATGTGCAGCCTCTTGTATTTACAGCAGTAATGGCGAAGGCTGCCGGATGTCCGGTTATGTTTAATTACAGCAAAGAAGAGCATTTTGCAATCCATCAGAACCGTATGGTTACCAAGGCTCATCTTAAATTTGGTATGAAGAAAGACGGTCTGGCAAGCGCGGTTGTTATGAATCAGGTTGCAGATGCAGGCGTCTGCGCTTCCACTCAGGAATTCATGCTGGCGGTGGGAACTAATACTCTTCCCATCCTCTGTAAAACAGACAATAAGAAATACGATGCAGAGGTAGTTGTTACCAACCATATGCCTTCCGGTTCCTTCCGCGGATACGGCTACATGGAGTCTACGGCTCTGGTAAGTCAGGCAATTATGGAGGCATGTATAAAGCTGGATATTGATCCTGTAACTTATCTGGTTAAAAATGCGATGAAGAAGGGCGACCGGTATCACAATGCAAATGCAGAGCCTCATCCATGGCAGTATAACAAGACGGCCGACTGGAGCGATCTGGTTGTCAAGACAGCAGATGCATTCCATTGGTCTGACCGATTCAAGGGCTGGGGCGTTCCTACCTGGGTATCTGCTGACGGAAAGAAGGTAAGAGGCGTGGGAGTAGGCGCTGCAGGCCATTCAGATACCGGCGGAAAGCCATCCAATGCCAATGTTACCCTTACCGGACTGGGCGCAGTCTATCTGTCAACCTGTATGTCTGAGTTTGGCGCAGGTACCAGAGACGTTATGCTCAAGGTTGTGGCAGAAGAGCTGGATATGCCGTTGGAGTCCATCCGTGTGTCCGATTCTGATACAGGAATGACGCCGCCTGATTTCGGTTCCACCGGTTCCCGTTCTACCTACTGCGGAGGCATCGTAGCAAAGCGCGCCTGTGAGGATGTGAAAAAGAAGCTTTATCAGCTGGCTCATGAAAAGCTCGGCCTTCCTGAGGATGATCTGGAATTTAAGGGCGGATACGTATGCCGTCTGTCCAATCCGGAAGAAAAATACTCTCTGTTCCCTCACCTGATGGGAAAAGTAGACGGCGTTACCGGCTGCGGCCATTTTGACGGTGTTCATGACAGTACCATTTTCCATCTTCAGTTTGTAGAAGTAGAGGTAGATCTGGAAATGGGTACCTTTAAGATTGTAGACCACTTTGGCGGATCTGATGCAGGCGTAATTGTAAACCCGCTTCCGCTGCGCAATCAGATGCAGTCCTTCTTTGCGGGAATTGATATCGCATGTATGGAAGAAACCGTATGGGACCCCAATGATTACCGGGTATTAAACGCAAGCAATATTGATTATAAGACAAGAACCTTTAATGATGTAGTTCCCCATGACCACATTGTCCTGGAGTCTATGAAGAATACAGAGAATGATTATCCATTTGGCGCAGTGGGAGTAGGAGAGCCCTTACTGGCTCCCGGCGGTCCTGCCATCCGTATGGCAATCTACAATGCCTGCGGCATTAAGCTGGATTCTTATCCATTCTCACCTGCAAAAGTCCTGAAAGCGCTGAAGGAAAAGGAGGCAAATAAATGAAAAATTTTACATACATAAATCCATCTTCTGTGGAGGATGCGTCTGAGCTGCTGAAACAGTCCGGCACAGTTGCCATGGGCGGAGGCACGGATCTGATTGGCGTATTAAAGGACGGACTGCTTCCGGAATATCCGGAGCAGGTGGTTAGTTTAAAGAAGCTTCCCGGCTTGTCCCAGATCGAAGTAAAGGAGGACGGACTTCACATTGGCGCGGAGGCAACTCTGCGTCAGGTAGCTGATTCTGAAACAGTAAAAGAGCACTGGGGCGCTTTAAGCACTGCCGCTACAAGTGTTGCCACCCCTAACATCCGCAATACTGCTACCGTAGCCGGAAACCTGTGTCAGGACATTCGCTGCTGGTATTACCGCTATCCGGATATTCTGGGCGGAAAGATTGACTGTGCACGTAAGAGCGGCCATCTCTGCTCCGCTATGATGGGTGAAAACCGTTATCATTCCATTTTCGGCGCAGCAAAGGTATGTGAGACTCCATGTACCGGAAACTGCCCAGCCCATACAGACATCTCCGCATATATGGAAATGGTACGCGCAGGAAGATATGAGGATGCGGCCCGCGTAATCCTGGAGGTAAATCCGATGCCGGCTATTACCAGCCGCGTATGCGCTCACTTCTGTATGGAAGGCTGCAACCGCAATACATATGATGAGAGCCTGAATGTAGGCGGCATTGAGCGTTACCTTGGAGATATGATCCTGGAGCATTCCGAGGACTTTATGCAGGGACCGAAGGAAGAAAACGGAAAGAAAATTTCCATCGTAGGTTCCGGTCCTGCGGGCCTGACCGCCGCTTTCTATCTCCGCCAGAGCGGCTTTGCAGTTACCGTATATGAGAAACAGAAGGAACCCGGCGGCTGCCTTTCCTATGCAATTCCGGCATACCGGCTTCCAAAGGATATCGTAAGAAAATTTGTTTCTGTTCTTGAGAATATGGGTGTCACATTCTGCTGCAGCTGTAATGTAGGCACAGACATTACTCTGGATGAAATTTATAAAATCAGCGACAGCGTAATGTTGGATACAGGCACATGGAAACGTCCTCTGATCGGGCTTGCAGGCGAAGAACTCACACGGTTCGGCCTGGAATTCCTGATTGACGTAAATAATTATATTCTTGACAGACCCGGTTCTGATGTTGTTGTAGTCGGCGGCGGAAACGTTGCCATGGACGTTGCCATCACTGCCAAACGTCTGGGCGCCCACAATGTAACCATGGTCTGTCTTGAGCAGAGAGATTCCATGCCGGCAAATGAAGAAGAGGTTACAAGGGCACTGGAAGAGGGCGTAAAGATCGTCAACGGCTGGGGACCCAAGGAAGTTCTGAGAACAGACGGAAAAGTCAGCGGAATCGTATTCAAGAACTGTCCTCAGGTTCTGGATGAAACAGGACGTTTCAATCCTGTATATGATGAAAACAATCTGCTTACAGTAGATGCAGATGTTATCATGATGGCAATCGGACAGAAGGCTGATCTGGACTTCCTGGAAGGCGCTTATGAGGTTGAAACTGAACGCGGACGCATCAAGGCATTAGAAGGAAACAAGACCAGCGTGGAAGGCATTTTTGCCGGAGGCGATGTAACAACCGGACCTGCAACCGTTATCAAGGCAATTGCGGCAGGAAAGGACACTGCGATCGCTATCCGCAAATACTGCCAGACAGACGCCCTTGAGGTTGAGAAGGCAGCTGCTGCCCGCCTGAAAGAAAAACTGGCATCCTTTACAAATGAGTGCCGTCATAATCACGAGGCAGCAAAGGCATCCCTCCTTTCTGTAGAAGACAGAGCCATGGATAAGGAGGATTTAAGCGGACTGGATGAAAGTGCTGTAAAGCATGAGGCATCCCGCTGCTTCAACTGCGGATGTCTGGCTGTAAACCCAAGCGACATGGCAAATATGCTGTATGCTTACGGTGCAAAAATCCGTACAAATATGAGAGAGCTGGACGCAGAAACCTTCTTTGCAGGCTCTACCCGCGTAAAGGATACCTTAAAGCCGGGAGAAATTGTTCTGGAAATCGTAGTTCCAATGCCTTCTGAAGGCACAACTGCTGTTTATGATAAGTACAGAACGAGAAAATCAATTGATTTCGCTATTCTTGCAGTAGCAGGTACCCTTCGTCTGGAAGAAGGCATTGTAAAGGAAATCAGCCTTGTATTGGGAGCAGCTGCACCGATTCCTATGAAATTACAGGAGGCAGAGCAGTATCTGCTTGGTAAGGAACTTACAGAGGAAACCGCAAAAGAAGCAGCAGAGATTGCCCTTAAGAAGGCAATTCCTCTGGAGATGAACGGTTATAAGATTGAAATGGCAAAGGTTATGATCCGGAGATTCCTTGGATTCTGATTTAAGCCATCCAGTTGGATAAAATAAAAAGCGGGAGGACAAAAGACCTCTCCGGCATCAAAGAAAGGATATTGTAAAATGGACAGGGAGAAAATTCTGTTATACAGTGAAAAAAAAGAAAATCTGGGAAAGCCGGAGCACTTTCTGGGAGCGGGAGAGGTTAAAGAGCCGGGATGCGGCGACTGTCTGGAAATGTTTATTGATACAAAAAGGGAAGTTATTACAGAATTTCATTATACAGTTACCGATACCGCCTGCCCTCCGTTAAAAGCATGTGCCGCAAGAGTCGCAGAAT
>OGJZ01003165.1_pt1 | contig 10450 bp, 5 predicted proteins | sample 1572321 | NCBI WGS metagenome assembly OGJZ01 (sample SAMEA2582086, study PRJEB24529) | metagenome | biome: Human gut stool | place: China | collected 2011 | reverse complement strand
TATATCTTTTTATTCTGCCATTTTGCTTTTTTGAGATAAATATAACTTGTTATCAGCAGCAAGGTATAGTACACTATCTCAATCGTAAAGCAGATTTCAATCGGTGCTTTGAGCCACATTCCGATGAATATGATGTATGAACCGTAGATGATGATTGTTATTGTTTCGAGCAATAAGGCGGCTTGCGTATTTCCCGTGCCGGAGATTCCGTTGAAGACGACATTGGCTACCGACGCGATGAGCATGGCGATGCAAATAACATATACTGAGGGCACGGACTCTGTGATAAGTGCGGCTTCACTGGTATAAATGGATAGCAGGAACTGTGGAAACAGTGCCGACAGCGCTACTAGTCCCAGCATGATGAAGAATGAGAACCGGGCGATTTTATTGATAAGCGGCATCACGAACTTGATTCCACCTGCTCCGATGGCGTTGCTTACAAGGCTGTTGGTGGTGGTTGCCAGTGCATTGACCGGAATCAGCAGTACGACGTAGATGCTTCGGACGATATTGGCGATTGCCAGTTCCCGTTGCCCCAGTCGTTCTACGGCTACAAAGAAAACGAACCAGGTGGCCATCGACAGGAAATATTGCAGCATCGTGAAACAGGAGATGCTGAGAATACGCATCAGCAATGCGGGGTCGAACGACCGCAGCCGGTTTAGCCCATATTTCTTCAAGTCGACTGTGATATATGTATAGACCAGGAAGAAAAGTATTGAAGAGGCTTCTGCCAGTACGGATGCGATGGCGGCTCCCTTGATACCCATTTCGGGCATACCGAACTTACCGAAGATTAATACATAGTCCAGCACTACGTTTGTCAAAGCCATGACAACTGCGTTGATTGTGAGTACTTTGGTTCGTGTGATACCAATGTATAATGCCCGGAACATGACGTTGATAAAGGAGAAGAAGAATCCGTAAATACGCCAGTCCAGGAATTCCATGGTTCCTTCGTAGATGGATTCTGAAGAGACGAGCAGCCGCATGATGTTGCCGCCGAATGCTTTGGTGAATCCGAACAGTATCAGTGCCATGGCAAACAGGAACATGACACCCTGAATCATGACCGGGCCTACATCCGTATAGCGTCCTTCGCCATTGCGTCTTGCGATGACAATCTGCGAACCGGTGCTGAATCCGAATGCAATGGTGAATATGCATATATAGAATAACCCGCCCATGGCCGAAGCTCCAAGGGCTACTTCACTCACGTGTCCGAGGAATGCCGTATCGGTGACGTTGATGACATTTTGCGCCAGCAAGCTGAGTAGTATCGGGTAACTGACACTCCAAATCTGTTTGTTGGTATACATAATTAAGCGTTTAAGTTTACAGTTTGCAAAGATAACGCTTTATTTCGATTCGGAAGTAACGGGGTAGATGAAAACTATTTCCGGTTGACATCATGCCGGACGATGGTTTCGGGTAGTTCTTGTGTCAGCCGCATAATACGGAAGAAAAAAAGAGAGCGAAGATTTTCTTGTAATCTCCGCTCTTTTTTTATTTTATTTTATTTTCTTTTGAGAATCTCACGTGCTCCGGGACCTTCGTGATTGGGATAGCCCGGGGTGTGATTCCTGCACCGTGGGTCGGCATCTACTTTCAGGCTGCGATAATCGTCATTTGTCCGGGTGATGTAGTCGTCGAGCATTGCACGGTGTTCTGCGAGAACCTTGGAGTATTTAGGGTCTTTGGCAAGATTCTTACGTTCTCCCGGGTCTTTCTTCATGTCGTAGAGTTCTTCTCCGTTACCTTCCAGGTAGTGGGTGTATTTGTATCTTGGGCCACGTACCATGCGTCCCGGGGTAGTTATGTATTCATATTCGCTATGCCATTCGGAAACGGCATATGGGTGGGTTTTCGTTTGCTTCTCTCCTTTTAATGTAGGGGCAAGGCTGATTCCTGCTTTCTCTGCCGGAACGGAAATACCTGCCAGGTCGCAAAGAGTAGGCAGAAGGTCTATCGTGGGCTGTGTGAGCAGGTGGTCTACCGGCTTTTTCTGTTGTTTGATGCCGGGGCCTGCAAAGATGAACGGAACATTTGTCATTTCATCATAGAAGCTGATATGCTTGGTTACCATACGGTGTGAAGCCATTCCGTCACCGTGATCGGCTAAGATGACTACGATGGTATTCTTTCCGGCGGGTGTGGAGTAGAGTGCTTTCAATACGCTATCTACCTGTTTGGATACCATTTTCGTATAGTGTTGGAAAGCGGCAATGTAGTGGCGGTAGTTTTCTTCGCTCCAATGGGAAGCCTGCGTCATGCGGCGGTGACTGCAACAGATATACTGTACGGGAGTAGGGATACTGCTCCAGTCCTCGACATCAAAGTTGGCAGGCAGTTCGGGAAGAGTACCGCTAATCGGACGGTCGGTATGTACACCTTCGTTTGCTCCTACAAATCCGCAGATGTTATGTGGGTTTTGAAAATCGGCAATGCAAATGAAAGGCTCCTCCGGCGGATTGCTCAGATAGGCTACTGCGTCTTCACAGGTTCCTACATCCAGAAAACTGTCATTGTTGACGGGAAATTCAGGGTCGGTGAACGGTTTGGCTACCGGTTCTTTATGTTTGAATCCTCTTAACGAACCCATGTCATGAGTCTTTCCGAAGTGTACGGCTTCGTAACCGTTCTCGGAGAAAAGGCTTCCTAATGTCGGAACGTTTTCCGGTATACTTGTGTTGATGGGCTCACTGGAATTGGAACGTACATTGGTTTGATGAGGCATCATGCCGCTCCATAAGGCTGCGCGTGAAGGTTGGCTGAGGGGGCAGCCTACATAAGCATTGGAGAAGATAACTCCCCTTGAAGCGACTTCGTCCATAGGAAGGGTGCAACCTTGTGTATGTCCGTAAGCGCCTACGACGCGTTGCGTTAAATGGTCGCATTGGATAATCAGGAAATTCGGCTTTTCTTGTGCCTGGGCTGTTATGCCGCATAGGGCTAAACCCATAAAAGGATAAATCGTTTTCATTCTTGGTTAGAATTTAAGTGATGTTGATTTTGAAGCAAAAGTAGGAAAAAAGGGGATGTAAAAAAGGGCAGGGGAGTAGTTTTGGACGCAATTGACAGTAATTTGTACAAAAATGAAATATTGAAAAAGAGAATGGTGGCCAAACTGCGATTCTCTCACAGTATGACCACCATTCATCGTTTATTGTTTTCCGTTGATTAGCTGTTCATGCTCATCAGGAACTCGTCGTTATCCCTTGTTTTCTCCAAACGGTCTTTCACGAAATCCATTGCTTCAATCGGATTCATGTCGGCAAGGTATTTGCGTAATATCCACATGCGGTCGAGAGTTGTCTTGTCAAGCAGCAGGTCGTCGCGACGAGTACTGGATGCAGTGATGTTGACTGCCGGGAAGATACGCTTGTTGGACAGGTTGCGGTCGAGCTGCAACTCCATGTTACCCGTACCCTTGAATTCTTCGAAGATAACTTCGTCCATCTTGGAACCGGTATCAATCAGGGCCGTGGCGATGATAGTCAGTGAACCGCCGTTCTCGATGTTACGTGCGGCACCGAAGAAACGTTTGGGCTTGTGCAGTGCGTTAGCGTCGACACCACCGGAAAGTACTTTACCGGATGCCGGAGAAACTGTATTGTATGCACGTGCAAGGCGAGTGATAGAATCGAGGAAGATAACCACGTCGTGACCACATTCAACCAGGCGTTTTGCTTTTTCCAATACGATACCTGCGATTTTTACGTGGCGTTCTGCCGGTTCGTCGAAAGTAGAAGCGATAACTTCCGCGTTAACGCTGCGCGCCATGTCGGTTACTTCTTCAGGACGTTCGTCAATCAGCAACATAATCATATACACTTCCGGGTGATTGGCTGCAATGGCGTTTGCAATATCTTTCATCAAGATAGTCTTACCGGTCTTTGGCTGGGCGACGATTAATGCACGTTGTCCTTTACCAATCGGAGCGAAAAGGTCTACAACGCGGGCAGACATAGAGTCTGAATAGCCGCCTTTACAAAGTTTGAACTTTTCATCCGGGAAGAGGGGAGTCAAGTGTTCGAAAGGAACGCGGTCGCGAACGAAAGCGGCGTCACGTCCGTTGATTTTCGATACCTTGACCAGCGGGAAATATTTTTCGCCTTCTTTTGGCGGACGGATAACACCTTCTACTACATCACCGGTTTTCAGACCGAACAGTTTGATTTGTGACTGTGATACGTAAATATCGTCCGGAGAAGAAAGGTAATTGTAATCGGAAGAGCGGAGGAATCCGTATCCATCCTGCATGATTTCCAAAACGCCTACTCCGTTGAGGATATCGTCAAATTCGTAAGGCTTTTCGCGCTCGATAACTTTGCGCTCCTGTGGTTGCTGTGCCGGAAGGTTCTCATTAGCATTATGCTGCTGATTGCCACGCGGCATAGGCAGGCGCTGTTGGTTCTGATTCTGGTTCTGAGCCTGATTTTGGTTATTGTTGCGCTGGAAATTATTATTGTTGTTATTATTATTGTCACGTGGACGAACAATACGCGGACGTTGCTGTTGAGCTTGCTGCTGTTGCTGGGATTGTTGCTGCTGCAGATGAGAAGAGGGTTGTTCAGATGCCGTTTGTGCCGGTTCTGCTTTGGTAGCCTCGAACTTACCGAACAGTTCGGTAGGAAGCTCTATTTTTTCAGAAGGCAGGTCTTCGATTGGGATGAAATCATCATCGGCATTGGACAGGATATTGCTTTCCTCATCAATAACAGGTGCAGCTTTCTTTTGTGGCTTTGCTATTACCTTCTTTTCAGCAGCAGGTTTGTTGGCTTCTGCGGCAGGCTTGTTTGCTTCCACAACAGGTCTGTTTGTTTCAGTAACCGGTTTATTCTCTTTTTCTTTCTTTTCGGCAGGTTGTTGCACCGGAGCGGCTTTCTTTACAGTTTCAGCAGGCTTTTCTGCTACAACAGCCGGTTTTGCTTCCGCTTCTTTGGTAGCTGCCGGTTTGGCGTTTTCTACTTCTTTTTTCTCAGCAGCGTCAGCACCCTTGCGTGGACGGCCTACTTTACGTTTGGGAGCAGCAGTGTTTTCTGCTTTGGCTTCAACGGCAGGAGTTTCTTTTTCTTTGTTTGCACTTGCCTCTTTGGAAGGTTGTTGTGTTTTAGCAGGAGCAGCTTCTTTGTTTTTTGCCACTTCTCCACTCTTTGTTGCGGAAACTGCCTTGTCTTCTTTTTTGGCAGGAGTTACACGCGGCGAACGCTTTTTCTTGTCTTCTTTGCGCTCTTCTTTGAGTTTGTCTGCGGCAACTTTCTTAGTAGCTCCTACAATGGCCTGTTCATCAAGTATTTTATAAACAAGGTCTTCTTTTTTGAATGAGTCTGCTTTTTTTATGCCTAACTCTTTGGCAATAATTTGAAGCTCCGACAGATCTTTGTCGTTTAATTGGATAATGTTATACATATAGTATGGTAAGTTATTAATATTTCTTTTTTTGCTGAATTATGGACAGCATTACTACAGCTCATGGCTACAGATATGCGAGCATACGTTTTGTTTTTTATTCTGAATTAGGGATGTATATGTTGAATCGTAGAATGTTTCAACGGGGCAAAGATAATAATTTTTTTTGGTTTCATGAACAATCAACCATTTTTTTCCACGTAAAAGTGTATCTTTGCTATATAAAAGAAAATAGTATGACAGTAAATGAAGCTTATTTAATTTATTTTTCGCCTACACACACATCAAAACAAATGGCGGAGGCGATTGTTCACGGAACGGGCATAAAAAATATTCTTCCCGTAAATGTCACTCAACAGAGTGCTGAGGAAATCGTAATCCCCACATCTGCATTGGCTGTTATTGTAGTTCCTGTATATGGCGGACATGTTGCTCCTTTGGCAATGGAGCGTTTGCAGAATATTCGCGGACTGGATACCCCTACTGTCTTAGTCGTGGTTTATGGAAACCGCGCTTATGAAAAAGCTTTAATGGAGTTGGACGCTTTTGCCGTTCCTCACGGATTGAAAGTGATTGCCGGGGCGACTTTTATTGGAGAGCACTCTTACAGCACCGAAAAGCATCCGATTGCCGCCGGACGCCCTAATGACGCCGATTTGGCTTTCGCTACGGATTTTGGAACAAAAATAATAGAAAAAATACAGACTGCCGATAGTATGGATACTCTTTATCCGGTAGATGTACGTGCCATCAGACGTCCGGCCCAACCCTTCTTCCCTTTGTTTCGTTTTTTGAGGAAGGTTATAAAGCTCCGCAAAAGCGGCACGCCACTTCCCCGTACTCCTTGGGTGGAGGATGAAAGTATGTGTACTCATTGCGGACTGTGTGTGGTGCATTGTCCGGTAGGAGCCATTACCAAAGGGAATGAATTGCATACGGATGAAACCAAATGTATCAAATGTTGTGCCTGCGTGAAAGTCTGCACCAAGAAGGCAAGGGTATATGATACTCCTTTTGCTACATTACTGTCTGATTGCTTCAAGAAACAGAAACTTCCTCAAACTATTGTATAGATAACGACACGTCGGGTCGTTTCATCAATACGAAAGCGGTTGTCTGTCCGTTCGCCTATCAACCACGCAATGCGTTCTTCGCAACAGAGTACCCACTGGCGTTCTTTTTGGCTGATAGAAAATTTGCGGTCGGTCAGATAATCGCTTACTTTTTTCTTTCCTTTCATTCCGAAAGGGATAAAGGTATCGCCAGTCCGCCATTTCCGATAAGAGATTGTTCCGTCCAGTTTGTCTGCGTCGAAACAGGCAGTTCCCTTTTCTCGTGGAATCTGAAAGTCCGAAGTATATTCTTTTTCTTCTTTGATGATTTGAAAAGGGAGTTCTTCTTTATCTTCCGACTGAATGTTTTCTAATAAAAGAAACTCCCTGTCTTTAATCACTCTCCATTCTTTACTGCTGAACTGCTTTCCCGATTGTCCGTGAAGTGAATGGACGATGTCTTTGATTTGTGCGGAGTTGAATCCCAATGGGTGTAGTATTTCAAATAAAAGTGCTTCGGGTGCCGGTTCTTTTACTAATTCGCAGATTCGGATACCTTCTGTTGTGGCTATTCTCGTTTTGGCTTCTTCTATATACCTATTATATATAGTAGCCACATCACTCAGGTAATTGCCGGTTTCTATCAGGCTGTTTTTTACGGATGGATTAATGGTCTGCATGAGCGGAAGAAGGTTGAGCCGGATTTTGTTACGGGTATATTCGTCTTCCAGATTAGTGCTGTCTGTCACATAATCCTGTCCGATGCTTTGCAGGTATCGCATGATTTCTTCCCTGTTGATACAAAGTAACGGGCGTACGATAACTCCATTGCGGGGGCGGATTCCCAATAATCCGGTGATACCTGTTCCTCGGATCAGGTTCAGCAGTATTGTCTCTACACTGTCGTCCTGATGGTGGGCAACTGCTACGACATCGGCACGGCATTGGTTTCTTATTTCTTCAAACCAGTTGTAGCGTAGTTCACGGGCTGCCATCTCGATGGAGATATGTTTTTCGGCGGCGTATCGGGTAGTGTCAAAATCAATTGTATGCAGATGGATTCCATATTTCTTGCATAGTTGGCGGACGAACTGCTCGTCGCGGTTTGATTCTTCGCCACGCAGGTGAAAATTGCAATGCGCCGCTTCACAAGGATAACCTGCCGCATGAAGGATGCATAGCAATGCCACCGAGTCGGCGCCGCCACTCAATGCGATCAGGATTTTACTGCCGGAAGAAAATAAATCCTCTTTTTCTATATACTGTTTAATCCGTTGTTGTATCATATTCTGCAAAGATAATAGTTTATTAAAGTATCTCAAGTGAATGACCGTTGTTTTTAGTTGCAGGCAGTGTTTTGGAATACGAAAAAGCTTGTTATTTAAAAACAATCTAAATAATTTGCATGCTCCGAAGTTATGAATTATCTTTGCCGAAAATTTTGAGAGTTATGCGTTTGTCCGAATTAAAAACAGGCGAAAAAGGTGTCATCGTTAAGGTATTGGGGCACGGTGGTTTTCGTAAACGTATTGTGGAGATGGGTTTTATCAAAGGTAAGACGGTTGAAGTACTGTTGAACGCTCCACTAAAGGATCCCATTAAATATAAAGTCCTGGGTTATGAAATATCTCTTCGTCGTCAAGAAGCTGAGATGATTGAAGTGGTCAGTGAAGAGGAAGCTAAAAAACTGGCTGAAGAGGCTATTTATCATGAAGGACTGCCTGAAGATATATCTGTAAAAGAAGAAGAGATGAAACGGTTGGCGTTAGGTAAACGCCGTACCATCAACGTTGCCTTGGTCGGAAACCCGAACAGTGGCAAGACTTCTTTGTTTAACCTGGCTTCCGGTGCTCACGAGCATGTCGGAAATTATAGTGGTGTGACCGTAGATGCCAAAGAAGGTTATTTTGATTTTGAAGGTTATCATTTTCGCATTGTCGATTTGCCGGGAACCTATTCTTTGTCGGCATATACCCCGGAAGAGATTTATGTCCGCCGTCATATTATCGACGAAACTCCGGATGTGATTATTAATGTGGTCGACTCTTCAAACCTCGAACGGAATTTATATCTGACTACCCAACTAATTGACATGAATGTCCGTATGGTCGTGGCTCTGAACATTTACGATGAACTGGAAGCCAGTGGAAACACATTGGATTACCATTTGTTGAGCAAATTGTTCGGAGTTCCGATGTTGCCTACGGTAAGTAAGAAAAATCGTGGATTGGATACTCTGTTTCATGTTGTCATTAATCTCTATGAAGGAGTCGACTTCTTTGATAAACAGGGGAATATGAACCCGGAAGTGCTCAAAGACCTGACCGAATGGCATGATTCTTTGGAAGACCGGAAACACCATGAAGAGGAACACTTGGAAGACTATGTGCGTGAACATAAGAAAACCGGACGTGTGTTCCGCCATATTCATATCAATCATGGGCCTGATTTGGAGAAAGCCATTGAAGCGGTAAAGGAGGAGGTTTCCAAGAACGAATTTATCCGCCATAAATATTCCACCCGTTTCCTGTCTATCAAATTATTGGAGAACGATCCGGATATAGAGAGCTTTGTGCGCACTTTGCCGAACGCGGAAAATATTCTCAGTATTCGTGATAAAATGGCTAAACGTGTTCAGGGCACGATGAATGAAGATTGTGAATCTGCTATTACGGATGCAAAATATGGTTTTATCAGTGGTGCTTTGAAAGAAACATTTACAGATAATCATTTGGAGCAAGCGCAGACTACAAAAGTGTTGGATGCTATCGTTACTCATCGTATCTGGGGGTATCCCATCTTTTTCCTTTTCATGTATCTGATGTTTGAGGGCACGTTTGTGCTTGGGGAATATCCGATGATGGGAATTGAATGGCTAGTGGAGCAGATTGGTGATTTGATACGTAATAATATGTCCGAAGGGCCGTTGAAGGATATGCTGGTTGACGGTATTGTCGGTGGAGTAGGGGGAGTCATTGTCTTCTTGCCGAATATTCTTATTCTGTATTTCTGTATTTCGTTAATGGAGGATTCAGGATATATGGCACGTGCCGCGTTTATTATGGATAAGATTATGCATAAGATGGGGTTGCACGGAAAGTCATTTATTCCGTTGATTATGGGATTCGGATGTAATGTGCCTGCAATCATGGCTTCCCGTACGATTGAGAATCGGAAGAGCCGCCTTATTACGATGTTGGTTAATCCGTTGATGTCCTGCAGTGCGCGTCTGCCTATTTATTTATTGCTGGTAGGGGCTTTCTTTCCGAACAATGCCAGTCTGGTGTTGTTAAGTATTTATGCGATTGGAATATTGCTGGCTGTGTTATTGGCACGTTTGTTCAGTAAGTTTCTGGTGAAAGGGGATGATACTCCGTTTGTGATGGAGCTTCCGCCTTACCGGATGCCGACAGCAAAGTCGATCTTCCGCCATACATGGGAGAAAGGGGCACAGTACTTGAAGAAGATGGGAGGAATTATCATGATTGCTTCTATTATCATTTGGTTCTTGGGCTATTATCCGAATCATGATGCCTATGAGACGGTAGCTGAACAACAGGAAAATTCATATATAGGTCAGCTTGGCCGTGCAATAGAGCCGGTGATAGCGCCCATGGGATTTGACTGGAAGTTGGGTATCGGCTTGATTTCGGGAGTAGGAGCGAAAGAATTGGTTGTAAGTACTTTGGGAGTTCTGTATGTGGATGATCCGGAAGCTGACGAAGCTAGTTTGGCGGAGCGGATACCGATAACTCCATTGGCTGCTTTCTGTTATATGTTGTTTGTGCTGATTTACTTCCCGTGTATTGCGGCATTGGCAGCTATCAAGCAGGAATCCGGAAGTTGGAAATGGGCGCTCTTCGCTGCCTGTTATACGACGGGATTAGCTTGGCTTGTTTCATTCGCGGTTTATCAGATTGGAGGACTATTTGTATGAATAATTGGCAGGAATGGGTAGTCGGAGTACTGATTGTACTCTGCAT
>OGJZ01003164.1_pt1 | contig 10453 bp, 10 predicted proteins | sample 1572321 | NCBI WGS metagenome assembly OGJZ01 (sample SAMEA2582086, study PRJEB24529) | metagenome | biome: Human gut stool | place: China | collected 2011 | reverse complement strand
CATATGTTGTACCAGTTACTGGGTTCACCATCTCATCAAGAGTCAAACCAACAGCAATCTTAGCCGCCAATTTAGCGATTGGATAACCAGTGGCCTTTGAGGCAAGGGCTGATGAACGTGATACACGAGGGTTTACTTCGATAACATAGTACTTGAAGCTATTAGGGTCAAGAGCCAACTGTACGTTACAGCCACCCTCAATTTTAAGGGCACGGATAATCTTCAAGCTGGCATCACGAAGCATTTGGTTTTCAATATCTGACAAGGTTTGCGTTGGGGCAAATACGATTGAGTCCCCTGTGTGGATACCAACTGGGTCAAAGTTTTCCATGTTACATACCACAAGAGCATTGTCTGCGGCATCACGCATAACTTCGTATTCGATTTCCTTGAAACCAGCGATAGAACGCTCAATCAAACATTGTGTTACTGGTGACAATTTCAAGCCATTTTCAGCGATTTCACGAAGTTCTTCTTCGTTGGCACACATACCACCACCAGTACCACCAAGGGTAAAGGCTGGACGCACGATAACTGGGTAACCAATTTCTGACGCAAAGGCAACTGCTTCTTCAACTGTATTGACGATTTCAGATTCTGGAATAGGTTGTTTCAAATCTTCCATCAATTGTTTGAAGAGGTCACGGTCTTCGGCTTGGTCGATGGCAGACAATTTTGTTCCCAAAAGCTCTACTCCAAGCTCTTCAAGAATACCAGCTTTTGACAATTCCATTGCCATGTTCAAACCAGTTTGTCCACCAAGTGTTGGCAAGAGAGCATCAGGACGCTCTTTACGAAGAATACGTGTGACAAATTCAAGCGTAATTGGTTCAATGTAAACCTTATCTGCGATTTCTTTATCAGTCATGATTGTCGCAGGGTTAGAGTTAACAAGGACAACACTGTAACCTTCTTCTTTCAAGGCCAAGCAGGCTTGCGTACCAGCGTAGTCGAACTCAGCAGCCTGACCGATGATGATAGGACCAGACCCGATAACCATAATTTTTTTAATATCAGAACGTTTAGGCATAATTTATGATACAAAGCCCGTTAAGGACCCAGTGAAAATAGGAAACGTGACGACGACGCCCAAGCGTCTAGTCACCGTTTATCTTTTTCACACAGTCCTTAGGGCGTGTTCACTTCCGTGAACCTGTATCTTCTCCTTTCTATTTGACAACTCTCTGGTTGTCATTAAATAAGGTAGTAGACTGGGGCGAACAAGAGTCACACCCCACTATAGTCACTAGACAGTTGCAATTAACGACGTGCTTTTTCAGCTTGGAAAGCATCAATCAATTCCAAGAACTCATCAAAGAGATAGCTAGCATCGTGTGGACCAGGAGCTGCATCTGGGTGGAATTGCACTGAGAATGCAGGGAAGTCACGGTGACGAACACCTTCAACTGACTTATCGTTAATTTCTTCGTGTGTTACCATGAGGCAATCTGGAAGTGACTCACGGTCAATGGCATAACCATGGTTTTGGCTGGTGAAATCAACACGACCAGTCGCAATTTCACGAACCGCATGGTTAAATCCACGGTGACCAAACTTCATCTTGTAGGCCTTGGCACCATTAGCCAAACTAAACAACTGGTGTCCCATACAAATACCAAAGATTGGAATTTTACCTTGGATGCCACGAATCATATCAAGTGCGTACGGCACATCTTCAGGGTTACCTGGACCGTTTGACAACATCACACCATCTGGATTAAGGTGGAGAATTTCTTCAGCAGTGATATCATGTGGCACAACAGTCACGTTACAATCACGTTTTGAAAACTCACGCAAGATAGAGTGCTTGAGTCCAAAGTCAACCAAAACGATATTTTTACCAACACCTGGTGCTGGGTAGGCTGTCTTAGTTGATACCTGCTCAATATTATTCGTTGGCAAAACAGTCGCACGCAATTGATCTTGCAAGTGCTCGATACTGTCACCAGGGCTAGCCAAAGTGGCCTTCATGGTACCGTGTTGACGGATAATCTTAGTCAAGGCACGTGTATCAATACCAGAGATACCAGGGATGTTTTTCGCCTTCAAAAACTCATCCAAGGTCATTTGGTTTCGCCAGTTGCTGGCACGACGGCTGGCCTCTGACACAACAACACCCTTAGTCGTTGGCTTAATTGACTCATAGTCGTCACGGTTAACACCGTAGTTACCAACAAGTGGATAAGTAAAAGTCAAAATTTGACCATTGTAAGACTGGTCTGTGATAGATTCTTGATAACCTGTCATACCAGTATTAAAGACGATTTCACCCGTCACATCCACATCAGCACCGAAGGCCTGACCTTCAAAAATAGTGCCGTCTTCCAAAATAAGTAAACGTTTTGCCATTATAGTAAATTGTTCCTTTCACTAAGATACAAAGGGCGTTAAAAATCTGAATGAAAAGCAAATCTGACAGAGAAGCTTCAGCCTCTAGGAAGATTTGTCTATTTTCCAAAGATTTAGCCCATGTTCTTTTTCGTCTGATTCTCTCAGGAATCGGTTAACGTTGTTTACGCTTTGCCATTTAAAATAGCTTCAATAATTGCCATACGGACAAAGACCCCGTTTTGCATCTGAGCAACGATACGAGCCTTAGGCGCCTCAACCAGGCTATCAGCAATCTCCACATCACGATTAACCGGAGCAGGGTGCATGATAATCGCCTGATTAGCTAACTTGGCATAACGTTCTTCAGTCAAACCATAGAGAGCATGGTAGTCTTCTTTTGAAAATCCCTTGTCATCCCCATGACGCTCGTGCTGAACACGAAGCAACATGAGAACATCCAAGTCCTCAATGACGTCGTCAATAGCCACATGCTGACCATAAACATCGAACTCAGTCGAGTACCACTCCGCAGGACCAGCAAAATAAAGCTGGGCTCCCAAACGCTTGAGAATCTGCATATTTGACTTGGCGACACGCGAATGCGTAATGTCACCTGCAATACAAATCTTAAGATTTTCAAAGGTTTCGAACTCTTCGTAAATGGTCATCAAGTCAAGCAAACACTGACTTGGGTGTTGCCCTGAACCATCACCACCATTGACAATAGAGGTCTGGATGGTCCTACTATCAATCAACTGCTTGTAGTAATCGACTTCCGAGTGGCGGACCACACAGATGTCCACACCCAAAGCAGACATGGTTAAGATCGTATCATAGAGGGTCTCACCCTTGTTCACCGAGCTAGTTCCTGCATCGAACTCAATCACATCCAAGCCAAGCTTTTTCTCAGCCACTTCGAAGGACTTGTGCGTTCGTGTTGAATTTTCAAAAAAGAGATTGGCAGCGAAATACTGTCGATCCAGCTGGAAATCAGCTCTGCCATTTTTAAAATCTCCACCTCGACGAATCAGGCCCAAGACCTCTTCATTCGTGAGGGTTTCCATTGTCACCAAATGTTTCAGTGACACTTTTCCATCTGCAATCGCCATAGTTTTTCCTTTTAAATTGATTGACTAATCTTTGCTACCTTTTTTAGGATCTGGCAAGATTTGGTAAAGCAAGATACCAAGAATGGTTGAACTTGCCACACCCGTGATTTGAAGACCACCAAGGTCAATCATCAAACCACCGATACCAGATACCAAGATAACACTAGCAATCAAGAGATTCTTTTTATTATCAAAATCAATCTTATGTTCAACTAAAATTTTCAAACCGCTAGCAGCAATAACTCCAAAGAGGGCAATAGATAATCCGCCCAATACAGGAGTTGGAATAGAATGCAAGAGTGCTGAGAGCTTACCGATAAAGCTCATCAAGACCGCAATCACTGCTGCGCCCGCAATAACGTAAACTGAGTAGACCTTACTGAGGGCCATAACCCCAATATTTTCACCATAAGAAGTTACCGGAGGAGCTCCAAAGAATCCAGCGATAATCTGTGCCAAACCATCACCAGTAAGCGTACGGTCAAGACCAGGATCCTTGAAGTAATCACGCTCAGTCAAACTGTTTAGAACCATGACGTGACCAAAGTGTTCAGTCATCGTCACAAAGGCAATGGGAGCCATGGTCAAAATCGCACTTGGATAGAGCTTAAAGCTATAATCTACAAATGGAATGTCAAAGTTTGGAACCTGAATCCAATGTGCCGCTGCTACCTCTGAGAAATTGATGAAACTATGTCCTGTCAGCAAACCAAGAAGCGCTGAGAAAATATAGCCCACAATTAATCCAAGTAAAATTGGGATAACACCGACAATCTTCTTGCCATACATGTTAAAGAGGATAACTGCAAAGAGGGTCACCATCGAAATCAAGAGAGCATAGATACTATAGCTTTTATTTAAAGTTGTCGCATCATTGACTGCATTGGCTGCAAGGTTCAAACCAATCACCATGATAATGGGACCAACCACAATTGGCGGAAGGACCTTATCAATCCAGTCTTTACCCGCATACTTAACAATCAGAGCCACAAGCAAGTAAACCAAACCACCAGCCATAGCACCTTGAGCCACCGCTGCAATCCCATCAGTCTTCATGAGCGTCTGCATAGCCGCAATATAAGCAAAACTAGACCCCATGTAAGCTGGAATTTTGTACTTGGTCACCGTCAAGTGAGCCAAAGTTCCCAAACCAGATGAGAAAAGAGCAATAGCGGGATCAATCCCAACCAAAATCGGCACAAGCACCGTCGCACCAAACATGGCAAACAAGTGCTGGAATGACAAACCAACCAATAAACCAGGTTTTGGCATATCATTCACATCATATTTTACGTTATTCACGATATCAAAGGACTCCTTAAAATTAAGATACAAAGGGCGTATAAAGAGCAAAGTAAAATTAGGAAATATGACGCCGAAGCTTTAGCTTCTAGGAAGATTTATCTATTTTACACAGCTCTTAGCCCGTGTTCAATTAACAAGATACAAAAGGCGTTTTAGCCTATCCGTCAGTCAACTTAGCTTGGATCGATAATGTTGACGCTATCTTTGCCATCAACTTCTGCGACCAAAACTTCGATTTCTTCTGACTCACTAGTTGGGATATTTTTACCAACATAGTCCGCACGGATTGGCAATTCACGGTGACCACGGTCAACCAAGACAGCCAAACCAACACGCGCCGGACGCCCATGGCTAACGATATTATCAATAGCTGCACGAATCGTACGACCTGTGTAAAGCACATCATCCACAAGGATAACATCTGTACCATCAATTTCAATAGGAAAAACAGATGTGTCTTGCTCAGCCTTAACATCATCACGGAAAGCTTTAGTGTCAAGCTCAATCAATGGCACATCAAGGTTTTCCAACTGTTTCAAGCGCTCTTGGATGCGCTGTGCAATATAGACACCACGTGTCTTAATACCAGCCAAGACAATCTTGTCGAGATTTTTGTTACGCTCAATAATCTCATAAGTGATACGTGTAATGGCACGTTTCATGGTTACGTCATCGACGATCTCTTTTTTCTTCATAAAAAGAACCTTTCTAAATACAAAAAAATCCCCTCGAAAACAAGGAGATACACAAAAATATGAGTACAGTTCACCCGTACACTTCTCATGGCTCCTTGCCTGCCTCTCTGGACAGTGATTAAAGGACTTATTTAATTAGGTAAATTATAGCAAATTTCAGACTCTTTTACAAGAAAAAAACGGACGCCCCTCCCAAGAAAGACTATCCGTTTAATAACTGTTACGCTTCTCTCAACTTCTCCAAGGTTTCCTTGAAAATAGCAGGTTCTTCCGCTGTAAATTCGACCAATTCTCCAGTCGTAGGATGCGTGAACCCAAGAGTCTTAGCATGTAGAAATTGGCCATGGCCCTTGAGGGTCTTGCGTGGCCCATAAAGAGGATCGCCCGCCACCGGGTGACCGATATAAGCCATGTGCACACGAATCTGGTGTGTGCGACCTGTTTCCAGCTGCAACTCTACCAACGTATAGTTGCCAAAACGTTCAAGAACGGTAAATCGTGTAACCGCAGGTTTTCCTTTAGCTGTAACCGCCTGTTTCTTGCGGTCCTTGTCCGAACGCCCAATCGGAGCCTCAATCACGCCTCGATCGTTAGGCAAATTGCCATGCACGATAGCCACATACTTACGAAGGGACTTCTTATCCTTAAGCTCAGCCGCCAAAGCATTGTGGGCCTTATCATTCTTAGCAATCATAAGGAGACCAGACGTGTCCTTGTCGATACGGTGGACAATCCCTGGACGAACCACACCATTGATAGACGAAAGGTCCTTGACATGATACATTAAGGCATTGACCAAGGTACCAGACGTGTGACCAGCTGATGGATGAACCACCATGCCTTGAGGCTTATTGACCACTGCCACATCCGCATCTTCGTAGATAATATCCAAAGGAATATCTTCAGCCTTGTATTCCAAAACCTCTTCTTCTGGCAATTCATAGGTGATAACATCACCCTCTTTAACCGCATACTTGGCCTTTGCCGACTTACCATTAACCAAGACCGTTCCAGCCTTAATCGCTTCATTGGCCTGACTACGTGACAATTCTGTCAAATCTGCCAAGGCCTTGTCCAGACGGCTTCCCGCCTCTTTAATGATGACTTCCATTTTCCTCTTTCCATAAGATTAAAATCAAGAGCAGCACGCCTACCGTTAGATAGGAGTCTGCCACGTTAAATATTGCAAAATCAATAAAATCAAGCTGAACCATATCAACCACGTAACCCAAGTGCACACGGTCGATGAAGTTACCAATACCACCTGAGATAATCAAAACCAAAGATAGCACCAGCCAAAGACTCTTCTGGTAATTCTTAACCAGATAAACCATAGCCGCACCAATCACTAGAACCGTCAAAATCACAAAGAAATATTTCTGATTCTGTAAAATCGAAAAGGCAGCACCACGGTTTTGCAGATAGGTCAAGCTGAAAAGTCCAGGGATCGCCTTGATAACTTGGTTAAGGGCAATATTTGCCACAACCCAATGCTTAACCCACTGATCCAAACCAATCAAAGCCAGAATAGCCAAAGGAATCGCAACCTTACGCATAAGTCCTCCTATGGTTTGTATGTATCAAAGTAGTCAAACATAACATTGACAAACTTGAGAGCACAAGATGATAAGTTAATCCCCTTACGACGGACATAAACCATCTTGTTATCCAAATTATCCTCAAGCGGAATAACCGTAATCCCGTTCACACTTTGCGCATCCAAGAAACCAGATCCCGTCGCATAAGCATCCGTACGTTCCAAGATACCGTTCAAAGTCGCACGGTCTGTCACGTTAAACATCAGAGACGAATCTGACGTATCCACAAAGTTTTCAGAATAGTAAAGGTACTCGTCCTTCTCCTGAGTGAAACGCACTGTAGGCAAGGCCACCAAGTCCTCCATAACAAGACTTTCTTTTTTAGCCAGAGGATGGCCCTTACGGAGATAAATATGCGTTTTAAACGGAATCAAATCAATAGCCTCAAGCCCAAGCTTGTCCATATTTTGATGGATTCCCTTGCTATTTTGACGATTCAAATAGATAATCCCAATCTCACTGTGCCCCTTGGCTACCTCATCCAAAATCTGAATGGTCGTAGACTCAAAGATACGGAAATCCTTATAATCAGGATAACGCTCTGAAAAAGTCGTAATCAAAGGTGGCAAAAAGTCATAGTGCTGACTGGCAATTGAAAACTGATTGCCCTTTTCAGAAGCATTGAGATAGCGATTTTCAAAACTATCAAAACTGCGTACCACCTCAAGCGCACGCTCGTAAAAAGTCATGCCCTGACTGGTCAAGACAGCCCCCGTCGTTGTACGGGTGAAAATTTGGAAATTCAGCTCCTGCTCCAAATCCTTGATAGCCACCGAAAGGCTAGGCTGACTCACAAAGAGCTTGCTGGCTGCCTCACGGAAGGTTCCGCTGTTGGCAATGGCTACGACATAACGTAGTTGTTGTATGTTCATGTGTGACACTTCTTTCTTGAAAAATCAATCACTTCTATTATACCAGATTTTATCCTCTTTTGTTGATACTAAAAAGCCCAGGCAACCCTGAGCTTGAATTAATTAAAAAGTAGTCTTATTCGTCTGATTTGTCTGTCAAGAAGTACTCGTTTTCACGTTTGTCATAGTCAAAGGTCAAACGAACAGCATCTACCTTACCACTTTCTGGATTATAATCACGGTAGCTAAGACTCACTGACTGAGTGAGATCGCCCTGTTCGGTTTGTCTCATTTCATGATAAGTGAAGCTAGCCTCTGGGTGTTTTTCAACCACCTCAGAAAGTCGTGTCCCCTTGAGCAAATCAGCTTGTGTACCTACAGACAACTTTTCATAGTCATCTTTTGTCCAGTTGCTATGATAGTCATCAACTTCTTTGACCTTATCATAGTCGAAGGTTGCTGAGGCAGATTTCAAAACATAAACATCGTCTTTTTTCTCAAAAGTCAAACGAACATAGTTGTTTCCATCTGTGTTTTCTTTTCTATAGGTAAGATCTAGTAAATCTGGTTTATCTTCCTCGTAAGCATCACTATACTCGGCATCAGTCGCCTTACCATGAGCGTCCAAAACCTCGTCCAATGTCAAAGTACCAACCTTCAACTCCTTAAACTGATCCTCAGTCCAGTCAAACTTATAATTCTCATCAATATACAGATAAGCTCTATCGTGACCGTCACTTTGGAGCTGCTCAGCATGGTTCATGACAAATTTCACTGCTTGATAGCCTGCTCCAGCAAGCGAAGTCATGAAGAAGATGATTGACATGACTAGGGCAATAATAGATAGTGCCTTGCGTGTTGACTTCAGACTCAAAACCAAAGTCACAATAGCCAAAATGATAAGGAAGAAAGCAAGGAAAGTAAAGACAAAACCGAAAGGAAGCGTCCAAGACAAAATGACGAATAGAATCCCCAAAACTAGGATAATAATCGGCAAAGCAATATTAACAAAAGCATTGTTCTTGGTTACTTTTGGTTTGTAATAAGGGTTTTCCAAAGGTATCTGACTTGTCTTTGGAGTTTCTTTTTCTTGCTCTTTCTCCATATTCAACTCAGGCATTTGCTTTGGAGCTTCCTCCTCTAATGCCACCTGAGCCTCGTCTGGTTGCGTATCTGCTACTGAGTCAGCTGTCACCTCTTCAGTAGTTTCAGAGCTATCCACTTGCTGAGCCTCAACCTGCTCAGACACTTGGGCACTTGGTTCCTCCGAAGCGATGACAAAGCCCTCTTTCTTAGCTTCCATAAACTCCTCAGGACTTGGTTTACGACCATTGACGTCCTCAAAGTGACGCACCCATTCTTCTCTAGTTGCCATAGCTGACTCCTTTATCTCTTTTTCTTTATTTTATCATACTTTAATCTGGTCTTATGAAAATAAGGTCGGATATAGGAGAAAATTTTTTGAGACTGCCTGATGTGCTTAAGGAACAAAGCATCTCATGAAAATAGACGAAAGTCGAAAAAAACTGCACCCTAAAGTTTGATTTTCTCTGTCACACTTTTGGGAGCAGTTCAGATATTAGTATAACTAGTTTTTATACTTGTATAGCTAAGTATCTAATCCTTTTTGATTTCCAAACTAAGCTTATAAAAACTATAAAGGCTATAAGATATTGCAATAATTCCCAAGAAAGCAAAGTATACATCATCCTTTAAACTCTTCATATAAATCCCAATTATTATAAAGAGAAGGGTATTGATCAAAATGACTAATCTTTTATTTTCTATCTTGCCTATTTTAACTACCAATAGTCTAATAATAAGTATCGATGGAGAGAATAAAACGGCAATTATTGTAAGTAAAATATTTTTTCTGCTAATTAAATTAGCTTTAATACCTTTTTGAGATTCTTTTTCAATATTCATCTCTTTAAATAATAAATCCAGTGAAACATTATCAGGTTCACTTTTTCCTAATTCCCATTTAGAAATGGTCTGACGAGTAACAAATACTTTATCTGCAAGTTCTTGCTGAGTCATACCCGTTTTAGTTCTATATTCTTTAATCAACGTAGCAATGTCCATTTTAATACCCCTAGCTTATTTCTATTCTTTGATAAAAGGTTCTGCTAGCAAAATTACTATTAATATTATATAGAGAGGATGTTTATAAATAAAGTAAACAGCAACGAGTAATAGAAACAATAAAATTCTCGTAACCCACGGATATTTGTTTGATAAACTGACCGATAAATTAACTAAAGGTTTCAGTATCAGCCCCATTAATCCAAAAGTAAGCACCCATATAAAATTAGTTTTGTTTTTCTTAATAAATTGTAACATTAAGAATACCTCCTCAAATTTGTTACTTTAAATTTATCAAGACCCATGAGTAAAAGCACGCAACGAATAGTACAATATGCGCAACGTCCTTAGAAACTATGGTGCAACGCCCCATTTCATTATACAACGAGGAGAATATTACCTCTTAAAGTGCGAAATGGCAGTACATTAGAATCTAAAGGTATGGCAATAGAGAAGAAATAAATAACAATTGAAGTGAT
>OGJZ01003154.1_pt1 | contig 10494 bp, 14 predicted proteins | sample 1572321 | NCBI WGS metagenome assembly OGJZ01 (sample SAMEA2582086, study PRJEB24529) | metagenome | biome: Human gut stool | place: China | collected 2011 | reverse complement strand
AAACTCTAAAAGAGTTTAATAAATAAAAATTAATATATACATATTATACGAGGAGGTAAAATTATGGAAATTTTTCAGGCAACCACTGAAATATTTGCCGGAATAGGGGTTGGAGAAGTTTTAAAAAATTTACAGTCTAGAAAGATTATTTTTATAACTGACTCAATGATGAGAAAAGTTGGTTTAGCAGAGAAAATAGAAAATATTTTAAAAAGTATGAATATTCAATATGAAATCTTTGATGGAGTAGAAGTAGATCCTTCACTGGAATCTATAAGAAAAGCATTGGATATGGTAATAGATTTTTCTCCTGAAATGATAATAGCATTAGGAGGAGGTTCTACACTGGATTCAGCAAAAGCAGCAGCATATTTTATGAAAAATACTGGGAAGGAAATACCTGTTTTAGCTGTACCAACAACTTGCGGTACTGGTTCAGAAGTAACTTCTTATGCAGTTATTACAGACAGAGAAAACAATGTAAAAATACCTATTAAAGATGATGGAATGATACCTAAAATAGCAGTACTTGATCCAGAATTTACCAAGACGCTTCCTAAAGTAGTAGTTGCAGATGGAGGAATAGACGCACTTACTCATGCAATAGAGTCATATACTTGTAAAAGTGCAAATCTTTATACTCAAATATATGCAATGGCAGCAATAAGGGGGATATTTAAAAATCTTCTAAGAATGTACAGCAATATAGAGGATAGAGAAGCGAGAACAGAGATGGGAAAGGCTTCATGTATAGCAGGGTTTGCTTTTGAAAAATCAGGACTTGGAATAAACCACAGTCTGGCACACGCTATTGGAGGAAAATTCCATAAGTCTCATGGAAGATCAAATGGAACTATACTGCCATTTATAATAAGATTTAATTCTTCTGATGAAGAGACAGCTAGAAGATATTATGAAATTGCAAAAGAAATGGAATTTCCATGCAATACAGTAGCAGAAGGAGCAGAGAGTTTAGCAGTAGCAGTGGAAGTACTTAATAAAACTCTGGGAATACCCAGCTGTGTGAGAGAAATGGAAGTAGATGAAAAACAATATATGGAGCTTATACCAGAAATGGCAGAGTCAGCTTTAAAAGATATATGTACAAGTGGAAATATAAAAAAAGTCAGTTTAGAAGATATGAAAATTCTTCTAAAAAAAGTTTTTTAATGTATTAAAAAAAATTAAAGATGACATTTTTATGACATTTTATCTTTTTATAATCAAAATGATATGTAATATAAAACCTTTAAATACATAAAATAAATAAGGGGGTAAATTAATGCAAGAAAATTTAGTAGAAAAAATGATGGCAGAAGTAATGGAAAAACTGAAAGAAAAAAATAATAATTCAGGATGTGTTCCATCTAAAAAAGAATGCCGTTTAACAGAGTTTGTAGGAGTTACTACACATGGGGATGGAATTGGATTGGTAATAGCAAATGTTGATCCAGCTCTTCATGAGGCAATGGGAATAGATAAAAAATATCGTTCTATTGGAATAATAGGAGCTAGAACTGGTGCAGGGCCTTTCATAATGGCAGCTGACGAAGCAGTAAAAGCTACTAATACTGAAGTTATCTCAATAGAACTTCCTAGAGATACCAAAGGTGGAGCAGGGCATGGATCATTAATACTTTTTGGAGCTGAAGATGTATCAGATGCAAAAAGAGCAGTGGAAGTGGCAATAAATGCTGTAACTGAAAAGTTTGGAGATGTCTATGGAAATGATGCTGGACATATAGAACTTCAATATACAGCGAGAGCATCTCATGCTTGTAATAAAGCTTTTGGAGCACCTTTAGGAAAATCATTTGGAATAATAGTTGGAGCTCCAGCAGCAATTGGAGTAGTAACAGCAGATACTGCTTTAAAAGCTGCAAACGTTGAAGTATTATCATACTCTTCTCCAGCAAAAGGAACTAGCTTCTCAAACGAAGTTATACTAACTATCTGTGGAGATTCTGGAGCTGTAAGACAAGCTATATTAGCTGCAAAAGAAGTTGGAGTAAAACTTCTTGAAGCTTTGGGAGGACCTGCTCCTTCAGCAGCAACTCCATATATCTAGAAAGTGAATCATAATTAAAGTGATGGAGTTAGAAAAATAGGAGGTTAGAATGAGATCAAAGCGTTTTGAAATATTAGGAGCAAGACCTGTAAATAAAGATGGATATGTAAAAGAATGGCCTGAAGTAGGGTTAATAGCAATGAACTCTCCTTTAGATCCAAAACCAAGTGTGAAAGTAGAAAATGGGAAAATAGTTGAACTTGATGGAAAGAAAAGAGAAAACTTTGACCTTTTGGACTATTTTATTGCTGATTATGGAATTATAGCAGAAAATGCTGAAAAAGTAATGGCCATGGATTCTACAGAGATAGCAAGAAAATTAGTTGATATAAATGTATCGAGAGATGAAATATTGAAAATAACTCTTTCTCTTACTCCAGCAAAAGTAGCTGAAGTAATGGGGAAAATGACAGTGTTGGAAATGATGATGGCAGTTAACAAAATGAGAGCAAGAAAAACTCCATCAAACCAATGTCATGTTACAAATATCAAAGATAATCCTGTGCAGATTGCAGCAGATGCAGCAGAGGGATCATTAAGAGGATTCTCAGAAGAAGAAACAACTGTAGCAGTAGCAAGATATGCACCTTTTAATGCAATATCACTATTAGTTGGATCACAAGTAGGAAGACCAGGAATACTTACTCAATGTTCTGTAGAGGAAGCTACTGAGCTTTTATTAGGAATGAGAGGGCTTACAGCTTATGCAGAAACAGTTTCAGTTTATGGAACAGAGCCTGTATTCATAGATGGAGATGACACTCCTTGGTCAAAAACTTTCCTTGCATCAGCATATGCATCAAGAGGATTGAAAATGAGATATACATCAGGAAGTGGATCAGAAGTTCTTATGGGATATGCAGAAGGATGCTCAATGTTGTATCTTGAAGCTCGTTGCCTGTTTATAACTAAAGGAGCAGGGGTACAAGGAATACAAAATGGATCAGTAAGTTGTGTAGGAGTACCTGGAGCAGTACCTGGTGGAGTAAGAGAAATTTTAGCAGAAAACTTAGTTGCTATGATGCTTGACCTTGAATGTGCTTCAAGTAACGATCAGACTTTCACTCACTCTGATTTAAGAAGAGTAGCAAGATCATTGATGCAGATGATACCGGGAACTGATTTTATCTGTTCAGGATACAGTTCAACTCCTAACTATGATAATATGTTTGCTGGATCAAATTGGGATGCAGAGGACTATGATGACTGGAATATAATCCAAAGAGATTTAAGAATAGATGCGGGATTGAAACCTGTAAGAGAAGAAGATGTAATTAAGGTTAGAAATAAAGCAGCAAAAGCTATTCAAGGAGTATTTGAGGCTTTAGGACTTCCAGAAATTACAGATGAAGAAGTAGAAGCAGCTACTTATGCTCATGGAAGTAAAGATATGCCTGAAAGAGATATGGTTGCAGATATCAAAGCAGCAAGTGAAATGATGGAAAGAGGAATTACTGGAATAGATGTAGTAAAAGCTCTTAAGTCAAAAGGATTTGATGATGTTGCTTCAGATCTATTGAAATTAATGAAATTGAGAGTTGCAGGAGATCACTTACACACATCAGCAATTTTAGATAAAGATTTTAATGTAATCAGTGCTGTAAATGACAAAAATGATTATAGTGGACCAGGAACAGGATATCAAATCTCTCCTGAAAGATGGACTGAACTTTCAAATATCGGAAATGCAGTAGATGCATCAAAAATCAAATAGAGCAGGGAGGTAACAGATGCAACTGAATGAAAATGAAATCAGAGGAATAATTGAAGAAGTTATAAAAAGATATGCTGGTGAAGGAGCAGCAGCTCCAGTATCAAAACCAGCTGTTGAAGTAAATAGATCAGGAAATCTTGAACTTGTAGAAATAGGAGAGGCTAAAAAAGGAGTTAAAAGTGATGAAGTTATAATAGCTTTAGCACCGGCATTTGGAAAATTTCAAACTGAAACAATAACTCATATTCCTCATGAAGATGTACTGAAAGAAATAATGGCAGGAATAGAAGAGGAAGGGCTTACACCTAGAGTTATCAGAGTACTGAGAACTTCAGATGTTTCTATACTTGCAAATGATGGAGCAAAACTTAGTGGATCAGGGATCGGTATAGGGATTCAGTCTAAAGGGACAACAGTTATTCATCAAAAAGATCTTTTCCCTTTAACAAATCTTGAATTATTTCCACAAGCTCCATTATTGGAAAGAGAGCATTACAGAATGATAGGAAAAAATGCTGCTAAGTATGCTAAAGGTGAGTCACCAAAGCCAGTTCCTCAAATGAATGACCAGATGGCAAGACCTAAGTATCAAGCTATTGCAGCATTACTGCATATAAAAGAAACTGAACATGTGGTGAAGGATGCTAAACCTGTGGAGTTAAAAGCTGTTTTTAAATAAAAAATTAAGGGTGGTGAATTAATTTGGACCAACAATTACTTGAAAAAATGATAAGAGAAGTTATGCTTTCAATGGCAAAAGGAGAGAGCAGTAATTCAAATACAACAACAGCATCAAGTTATGGAAAAACAACAAGTGCTGATTATCCATTGAGTAAAAAGAAAGCTGATACAGTAAAATCAGCAACTGGAAAAAGATTAGATGAATTTACTATAGAGAATGTAATGAGTGGACAAGTAGGAGCTGCTGACTGTAGAATTGCTCCAGAAACTCTTGAAATGCAAGCTCAAATAGCTGAAAGTGTAAATAGAGATTCATTTGCAAGAAATCTAAGAAGAGCATCAGAACTTATAGCAGTGCCAGATGCAAGAATACTTGAAATATACAACAGTCTTAGACCATATAGATCAACAAAAGCTGAACTTATAGCAATAGCAGAAGAATTAGAAAACAAATATAAAGCTGTTGTAAATGCACAGTTCATCAGAGAAGCAGCAGAATTATATGAAAAAAGAGACAGATTGAGAAAAGATTAATCTTTCCCTGTTAGGAGGAAAAATGAAGCTTATTGTAGGAATAGATATAGGAAATGCAACAACTGAAAGTACTCTTGCTGAAGTCAATGGAGGAGATATCAATGTTTTAAGCAGTGGAATAGTAAAAACCACTGGAATAAAAGGTACAAAGGAAAATGTAAAAGGTGTATTTGCATCTTTGCAGAAAGCTTTCCAGAGTGCTGGAAGAGATATGTCTGAATTATCTATGGTGAGAATAAATGAAGCTGCTCCTGTTATAGGAGATGTTGCAATGGAGACAATAACAGAAACTATAATAACTGAATCTACTATGATAGGTCATAATCCTACTACTCCAGGAGGAGCAGGGATAGGTGTAGGGATATCTGTTCTTATTGAGAATATAGATGAAAAACTATCAGGTGAAGATGTGATAGCCCTTATATCAAAAGATATGGATTTTCAGGAAGCAGCAAGAAAAATAAATGAGATGACAGCAAAAGGTGTAAATATAAGAGGGGCAGTAGCCCAAAAGGATGATGCAGTTCTGATAAATAACAGACTGAATAAAAAGATACCTATTGTAGATGAGGTACTGTACTTTGAAAAAATACCTGTAAATATGCTGACAGCTTTGGAAGTTGCTGAAAAGGGAAAGGTTATATCTATGCTTTCAAACCCTTATGGAATAGCAACTCTGTTCAAGCTTAATTCTGAAGAAACTAAAATGATAGTGCCTATTTCAAGAGCTCTGATAGGAAATAGATCAGCTGTAGTAATAAAAACTCCTAAGGGAGATGTAAAATCAAGAATAATTCCAGCTGGAAAAATACATATAGCTGGAATGTCGAAGAATAGAGAGATAGAAGTGGATAAAGGGGCAGAACCTATAATGGAAGCTCTGGAAGCTTGTTTTCCTGTAAGCGATATCTGGGGAGAAACTGGAACAAATGCTGGAGGTATGCTTGAAAAAGTAAGAATAGTTATGGCACAGCTTACAGATCAGGATCCTAAGAATATCAAAATACAGGACTTGCTGGCAGTAAACACTTTTGTTCCTAAAAAGGTAAAAGGTGGAATAGCAGAGGAATTTTCAATGGAAAATGCTATAGGATTAGCTGCTATGGTAAAAGCTGACAGACTTCAAATGGAAAGAATAGCTTTGGATCTTCAAGAAAAATTAGGGAAAAAGGTAATGGTTGGAGGAGTAGAGGCTGAAATGGCAATAATTGGAGCTTTGACTACTCCGGGAACTAATAAACCTCTTGCCATAATAGATATGGGAGCAGGATCTACAGATGCCTCTGTAATAACAAGAGATGGAAGGATATCATCATGTCATCTGGCTGGAGCAGGAAATATGGTCACAATGCTTATAGATAAAGAATTGGGATTAGAAAATTTTGATCTGGCAGAAGATATAAAAAAATATCCTTTAGCAAAAGTAGAAAGTCTTTTCCATATCAGACATGAAGATGGAAGTGTTGAATTCTTTGAAGAAACTCTTGATCCAAGAGCTTTTGCAAGGGTCATAATATTGAAAGAAGGAAAAATGATACCTCTGGATATAGATGAACCAATTGAAAAAATAAAAAAAGTAAGAAGAGATGCCAAAGAAAAAGTATTTGTAGTGAATGCTGTAAGAGCTTTGAAAAAAGTTTCTCCAAGTGGAAACATCAGAGATATAGATCATGTAGTTTTAGTTGGAGGTTCAGCTCTTGACTTTGAAGTTCCTCAAATGGTAACTGACAGACTTTCATATTATGGAGTGGTGGCAGGAAGAGGAAATATCAGAGGAACAGAAGGTCCAAGAAATGCAGTTGCTACAGGACTGGCCCTTTCATATGAGGAGGGACAGATATGAGAAGAGAAAAAGAAAAGATAGGAATAAATATTTTCTATTCATCAAAGATAGATATAAATGGGAAATTAAGCAATATCTTATGGGGAATAGAAGAGGAAGAGATTCCATACATTCTTGTTCCAACAGAAGACACTGATGCGGAAAAGATGGGAAGTACAGCTTCTAAATCTTCTAAATTAGGTGTAGGAATAGGAATAGGAGAAAAGGAAGTAACCTTATATCAGGAAAAACTGGAAATGGATAAACCATTATTTAGATATAATTTAGATAGTGATGAAGATATCCTTAGAGCTGTGGGAGTAAATGGAGCCAGACTCATAAAGGGGAATCCATTTATTATCCCAGAGATGACAGGAGGAAAATAGATGATAAGTTCACTAGGATTAATAGAAGTAGTAGGACTGGTAGGAGCAGTAGAAGCAGGAGATACAGCAGTAAAGGCAGCTAATGTAAGACTATTGGGCTATGAATTAACAAAAGGTGGAGGAATGGTCACTGTAAAGATAGAGGGAGAAGTTTCAGCAGTAAAGGCAGCAGTAGATGCAGCAGTTATGGCAGCTGAAAAACTTACTACTGTAGTGAGTCATCTTGTTATTGCAAGACCATCTGAAGAAGTAGCCAAAATGATAGAGAGTACTGAAGAAGAATGTCAATGTTCTTGTGAAGAAGCAGAAACTGAAACTCCAGAAATACCAGAAGAAAAAACAGTTGCAGAACATATAGTTGAAGAAAAAATTGAAGTAGTAGAAGTAGTTGAGGAGATAGAAGCTCCTTTAAAAAAAAATAAAAACATCAAGAAAAAAATTAAAAAATAAAAAATCAGAGGAGGAATAAAAATGGGTAACGCATTAGGATTAATAGAAACTAAAGGACTTGTAGGAGCAATCGAAGCAGCAGATGCTATGACTAAATCTGCAAATGTTGAATTAGTAGGATATGAAAAAATAGGATCAGGACTTGTTACTGTAATGGTAAGAGGAGATGTAGGAGCAGTAAAAGCAGCAGTAGATGCTGGAGCAGCAGCAGCAGAAAGAGTTGGAACTGTTCAATCTATCCATGTAATTCCTAGACCACATGCTGATACAGAAAAATTATTACCAAAATTAGTAAAATAGGCTTTTAAATGAAATCACTGGAAAATATTTTGAGAGAGGTGCTTACAGAGATCATTTCTGATGATGTGGTAGTCGGAGTATCTAACAGACATATCCATCTTTCTCAAGAAGACTTAGAAATATTATTTGGTAAGAGTCATGTTCTTACAAAAATGAAAGATATGAAACAGCCAGGGCAGTTTGCAGCAGAAGAAACAGTTACTATCCAAGGACCAAAAGGAAAATTCGAAGGGGTCAGAGTATTAGGACCAGTGAGAAAGGAAACTCAGGTGGAGATATCAATATCTGATAGTTTTAAACTGGGAGTAAAACCTCCAGTAAGAGAATCTGGAAAACTCGATGGAACTCCAGGAGTGAAAATAATAGGTCCTAAAGGAGAAGTAATAAAAGAGCATGGAGTAATAGTTGCTGGAAGACACATACATATGCCTAAATTTATAGCTGATATAAAAGGGTATAAAGATGGGGATATAGTAAAAGTTGAAACATGTGGAGAAAGAAAAGTATTATTATACAATGTTCTCATGAGAGTTGGAAATAATATGGCAAAGGAGATTCATCTGGATATGGACGAATCAAATGCTTCGGGATTAAAAAATAATGATTTTGTAAAAATAATAAGGGATTGATAAAAATATGGGTGGCTTTTTGGTCACCCATATGTAAAAACCCTGTGAGGGGTGACAAATGGACTTTGATATGATGGTGGACTATATTGTTCAGGAAGTATTAAAAAAAATTGAGTTAAATGAAACAGCATATAAAATAGAAAGAAATAGAGGTTTGGTTATAATCAATGGAGGAACTGGAAATCTTGAACAGATTATATTGGAGCTTAAAAAAATAAGTGAAAGATATGAACTGGATATAATTTTTTCAGAGGCAGGAGAAAAGATAGTCAGGAAAGAGAAATTTCAAAATTTTAATGTAATTGATAAGTTTGAAATGGAGACTTGTGAACCTCTTCTGAAAAAAAATGATATTATAATTCTTCCATTACTTACAAAAAACAGCTGTGCTAAGATTGCTGTTGGAATTAGAGATAATGTAGTAACTTATCTTATTTCAAAAGCTCTGCTGGCTCAGAAAGAGATAGTAGCAGTATATGATTCATGTATAGCAGATAATAAAACAGCATATGGAAACCAAATTAACTTTAATATAGAAAAGCTGAAGAGTTATGGAATTATATTTGTAAAGAGCAGTGAGTTATCTGACTATATTTTAAACAGGAGAAATTTAGAAATAAATTCTTTGAAAGAGAAAAAAATAATCACTGCTGAAGATATTTATGATATGAAGAATAAAAAAATTATAGTATCTAAAAGTACAATTGTAACAACTCTGGCAAGAGAAAAGGCTGAAAATAATGGAATCATTTTTGAAACTGAAAAATAATTGGGAGTTGATAATATATGTTTTTAGCTAAAGTCGTAGGAAAAATAGTATCAACAACAAAAGATGAAGGACTTAATGGTAAAAAAATCCTTATTATTGCTCCAATAGATATGAATGGAGCAGTGACAGAAAAAGAAATAGTGAGCATAGACAGTGTGGGAGCAGGAATTGGAGATCAGGTTCTTGTCACTGAAGGAAGTGTGTCTATGTATGCTTTTGGTGAAAACCATATCCCCATCGACTCAGCCATAGTTGCTATAATTGATACTATAGAGCAGAGTTAGGTGGTGAAGAGATGAAAGAGGTCTACACCAATTTAATGAAAGTATATACAAGAAAAGGAGATTCTGGAGAAACAGGACTATATCCTGATGAAGCAGAAACAGCAGATGGAGCAACAGGAGAAAAAGCTGGAGGAGCTGACTGTTAAAATTGAAGATATTGAAACGCTGGTAGATGAAGTTGCCGATGTTGCCTACGATAAGGCAGTTGAGGTTGTGAGCGATACCGTCCGCATGGAAACCCATAAAGAAGATATTCGTTTGATTGAGGAAACTCAGAATTGGTTACGCTCGCCGGAGCGTAAAGCACCAAAGAAAGAGCGTGAGTATGCCATTGACCGATTGGACGGTGTGGTTAAGAAAATCAGGAACTCCATGCAGAATGCGTTGAATAAGCTTCAAACCGTTTTGATGAAGCCATCTGTTAAGAACGCCGGAAAGGAAAAAATCAAAGAGAAAGCAAAGGAATCCATTTATTCCAAACTTGCAAGGGCAAAGATTTCGGCAGACACAGACAATCAGGCAAGATGGGAACAGCAGAAACATCAGACAAACAGAAAAAAGGATATGGAACTTTAAGGCACTTGCCATTTTCGATTTTGAGAATGTCGGGTGCTTTTTGTATTTGGGAGGTGGTTAAGAATTGAATGTATTTGAAGCTGTGAAACAGTCCGTTAGCACAAGAGAGGTTGCGGAGATGTACGGAATTAAAGTCAGAAGAAACGGTATGGCTTGCTGTCCGTTCCATGATGACCGGAATCCCAGCATGAAGTTAGACAATCGTTTCCATTGTTTCGGTTGTGGTGCTGACGGAGACGCTATTGATTTTGTAGCAAAGCTATATGGACTGTCTTTGAAAG
>OGJZ01003150.1_pt1 | contig 10504 bp, 10 predicted proteins | sample 1572321 | NCBI WGS metagenome assembly OGJZ01 (sample SAMEA2582086, study PRJEB24529) | metagenome | biome: Human gut stool | place: China | collected 2011 | reverse complement strand
GGAAAGTCCAAGAATGGGACGGCCGTCTGAATGTATATTTCCAATCATTTCCAGTTTCGCCGACAGCCTCTGGGCATCCTCCAAATCAGGCAGAAGAATCAGACTGTGAACCTTTCGCACCTTTCCGTCCTGTTTGTAAATGGAGCTGATCTCTCCGGAAACAACAAAACGTGGCGTAGCTGTCTCTGACCGCCGTCCATTCTCTGACCTGTATTCGTCCTTCAGGCGGTACAGTCCGTCCTCTGCCCTGACCAGCTTCTCATACAGCTCTTCACGCCAGGCCGGATGGGTAAAATCCCCAGTTCCTAAAAGATGTATTCCCTTTTTTCCCGCCTCCAGATCCAACTGCTCCGGTGTCAGCTCACGGCTGGTGGCTCTGGAATATCTGGAATGAATGTGAAGGTCTGCAATGTACATATCTCTTTCTCCCTGTCACTGTTTAATCATCTAACAACGCCATTAAGGTATTGTACAGTATTTTCATATCTACGGGTTTAGCCACATGGCCATTCATTCCGGCACTTATGGATTTCTGCACATCTTCTGCAAATGCATTTGCAGTCATAGCCAATATCACCATTGTCTTCGCCTCCGGATGGGACGAACTGCGGATTTTGCGCGTTGCCTCATAGCCATTCATAACAGGCATCTGTATATCCATTAAAATCGCATCGTATGTTCCCGGAACACTGCTTTCAAACTCCTCTACTGCCTGCAGCCCATTCTCCCTCAAAACACAGGTTGCTCCCCACATCTGAAGAAGTTCTGCCAGAATTTCTGAATTGATCGCATTGTCTTCTACCAGAAGAAAATGTCTTCCTTCCAGCGATTCCTCCGGTATGCATTCATCCGCATTTGGGGAACGCTTCTGCTTTCCGTCTGCCACAGCAAATTCCAGTTCAATCTCAAACATCGTTCCCTGATGAAGCTGGCTTTCTACCCGGATTTTACCCCCCATAAGATCTACAAGCCCCTTTGTAATACTCAGTCCCAGACCGGTTCCCTCTACCCTGTTCACCCGTTCACTGCGGCAGAAGGGCTCAAATAAATGGCTGATAAACTCCTGTGTCATACCGATTCCCGTGTCGCTGATGACAAAACGATACCTTACTCTTCCGCTTTCATATGACGGTATTTCCTCCGTCCTGAACCGAACGTTTCCGCCTTCCATGGTGAATTTAAATGCATTGCTGAGTATGTTGATTAAAATCTGTTTTATCCGTAAGGCATCCCCCTGAAAATACAGATGCTGTATCTCTCCCCGCTCAACCATAAATTTCAGTCCCGCGTCCTTTGATGGGGAAGCCATAATAGAGGAAATCTGATTCAGAAGTTCATCAATATGAATAACCTGCACATTCATATGTAATTTGGACTGCTCAATCTGGCTCATATCCAGAATATCGTTAATCAAACTCAGCAGATGCTGAGAAGATACAGAAATCTTTTTCAGGTAATCCTCCACCTTCCGTGAATTCGAAAGATTGGCCTGCGCAAGGGTTGTCATTCCCACAATAGCATTCATAGGGGTACGGATATCATGGCTCATGTAAGACAGAAAATCACTCTTAACCCTGCTTGCCTTTTCTGCCTCTGATAATGCCTTTTCCAGATCATACTTCACTTTTCTTTCCGCGGCAAGCATATCGGTTACGTCTGTCCGCACCAGGCAGATTCTGCCAAGACTCAGATCAATGGCGGAAATAATCATATTTTTAGTCTGGATTTCATTGCTTCCATTATTTACAGAATACCGGAACGAATAGAATTCTCCGTCCTTCAGCCGGCTGACCATCTTCCCCGGATCCAGCATATCCCTTACATATGCTTTCTCCGAGTCCACCACAAGCTCCTCAACCACACGTCTCACCCGTTCCATCAGGCTTCCCTGAGTTTCTGTTATATTATGGTCCCCACCGCTTACGACTTTATACTGATCATTTATCAAATCCACGTCTGCAACCAGATCATAATTTAAAGATGACAGCATTCGGATGATTCTGTCCTGTATTGTCTTTTCCGTAATATCTGTAACCGTTAAAATACCCGTTATATCTCCCGTATCCGGGGTTTCCACAAGATTCACCTTAAACTGTACATATCTTCCCTGCGGATAATTCGGAAGCTTCACAAAACATGGCATCAGAACTTCCTTTATCCCATTTTCAAAAGCCCTGATAGACGGTTCATTTAAATATTTTTCATAAAACAGGCTCCGCTCCGCTTCTGACGCTACCAGAGTTCCAATTCCTGTAAAAAAATCCTCCCGTTTATCACCAAACCGTTCAAGAAGTCCGGAATTGGTACGGTCTTCAATCTCAATAATCTTATTTTTTGTGATATTACAATGCCCTAAAATCAGTGTGTTGGGATCTGTTATCAAATAATGCTGGAAAATCTGCTCCCTGTACTGAAGCCTTAATCTCTCCTGCATTTCTCTCTCTTCTGTAATGTCATGATAATCCGCATAAACCATGGCGTCCCCAGCTTCACACTGAATAACGGAAAATTTTGTATTGACCCAGATATAACCGCCGCTCCCCTTCTTCAGCCGGTATTGAAGGGCTTCTCTGTCGCAGTTTTCACGAATACAGCGGTCTAATGTCTGTTTTACATATTCCTGATCATCCGGATGGACACCTGAAAGCGCATTGGTCTTATACATATCCCAGGCTTCTTCCATAGACATATCAACCATCTCGGCAAATCCTTCGGACAAATACTCCGGAGTCAATCTCCCATTCAGTCCATGGTGAACAACAGCAACTCCGCCCGGAAGGTACTTCAAAACTGTCTCGAAATATTTTTCCAGACGCTCCTTTTCTCTTTTCACCGTTGCTTCTTCGGTAATATTCCTCACATATTTTATATATGCAGGCGTCCCGTTCCACTCTGTTTCTTTAAAATGTGTAGCATAGCAGCGCCCTCCCTCTTCATAGCTCGTCTCACAGGGCATTTCCTCTGACCCGCCCATCTTCATCATACAATGGAAACAGGGCTCTTTTTTATTATAAATATGCTCATAACATTTAGGTGTATTCTGCCCTTCCTCATTCCAGAATGCACGTTTAAAACCATTTACATAAAGAAGATCATAATTTTCTTTATCAATCACATAAATATTGTCTGCATTTTCACTGGCTATGCTCTGGAACAGCTGGGTTTCCTGGGACATTCCCCCAAAAAGGAGACAGTATGTTGTTCCATCCTCCCATCCCTCTATTTTATACCACTTTAAACAGCTTGTTTTCTCTTTGACCGGAGAGTAAACTTTGATTCCTATATGCCTGGACTTTGCGGACATAATTGCATGCTCCACTTCCATTCTGTCCTCGTCACACAAAAGCCCCAGGGCATCTTTACTGAAATGCAGATCAAAATACGGCATATCATACCCTAAGAGCTGCACTACTTTTTCCGGACAATATTGAAAACAAAACGTTTTACATTCTTCATCATAAACGGCGACTGCGCCGCAAAATGCATTCAAAATTCTTTCTCCTATGCAATCCATTCTGTTGTTCCCTTCCTTGAAATCAACTTTTGTACTGTGTTTCTCTCTGTTTTAATAATACCATATTTTTTTATTATGTGTGTAGTCTGATCCGCTGAAGAATACAGAATATTTTCCTGTTGTTCCTCTCCGACAATTTTATCGACACATCCGGATGTCAAAAATAAAAAGCGCTTTTACAGCGCATTTATTAAGGAGGGAGATTTGTATGGAAATTGTGAAACTGATCGGCGTCCTCATCGTAATTGCAGGATTTATACTTAAGCTGGACACTCTAGCCGTGGTGGTAACAGCAGGTCTTGCTACCGGTCTGGTGGCAGGCATAAGTCCGCTGGAGATTCTGGATACTCTTGGAACCGCCTTTATCACTAACCGGACAGCTACTCTTTTTATCCTGACCCTGCCCGTTATCGGACTGTGCGAGCGCAATGGCTTAAAGGATAAGGCTGTCGATTTTATCAAATCGTTGAAAAATGTTACAACCGGCCGTCTGATTGCGATCTGGCAGGCTATTCGTACGGTTGCATCGGCATTTTCTCTTCGAATCGGAGGCCATGTCCAGTTTATCCGTCCTCTGATCAATCCTATGGCTCAGGCAGCCGCTGTTGTCCAGTATGACAAACTGGACGAAAAGACTGAAGATCAAATTAAGGGTATGTGCTCAGGAAGCGAAAATTACGGTAACTTTTTTGCTCAGAACTGCTTTATGGGTTCTTCCGGCACACTTCTGATTGTGTCCACCCTAAGTGAACAGGGCTATCCCGTAGACGCCCTTCAGATTGCCGGACAGTCAATCCCCATCGCCGTACTTTCTCTGGTGGCAGGTGTGGTCTATGCCCTGCTTTTTGACCGGATTTTGAAACGCAGATTCGGAGATAAACGCAGAAAAAAGGAGGCAAACTAATATGACCTGGACTCTCAGTACTGCAGTTGCTGAATTCTTTTACTGTATTATAGGCCTTATTTTTATTGGCACAGGCTTTAAGGCTTTAAAGGATCCGACCTGTGAAAAACGGATTACAACCGCGGCCTTCTGGTTTATTCTGGCCGCTACATTTATTGCGGGTCCCTATTTCCCCAGATGGATCACCGGACTATGTGTCGTCCTTATGGCGATCCTCACTGCATTTAAAAGGGTTGCCCCCAGCATCAGCGACGTTCCCGCGGCAGCCAAAACACGTGCAGCGGCAGACCGGTTAGGATATTCTGTATTTATTCCGCCTCTTCTTCTGGCCTTCAGCGCCGTACTGGTCGCTACCTTTTTTTAATCTTTGGGAGCCAATAACGCCATCGGCGTATCAGGAGTAATTGCACTTATTGCGGCTTTCCTGCTCTTTCGCCCAAAACCTGTATATGCGGCAAAGGACTGTACTCGTCTTACAGACAATGTCGGCGTCACCGGTATTCTCCCGCAGGTTCTGGCCGCTCTTGGAGCCGTGTTTACCGCTGCAGGAGTCGGCGATGTAATTGCCGCAGGCGTAAGCGCTGTGATTCCTTCCGGAAATCTGTTTGCAGCTACCGCAGTCTATTGTATTGCCATGGCGGTTTTTACCATGATCATGGGAAATGGTTTTGCTGCCTTTTCAGTAATTACCGTCGGGATCGGTATACCTTTCCTGATCGCACAGGGAGCCGATCCGGCGGTTGTAGGCGCCCTTGGACTGACAGCTGGCTACTGCGGTACTCTGATGACGCCCATGGCTGCTAATTTTAACATTCTCCCAGCGGCAGTACTGGAAACGAAAAACAAATACACCGTAATCTTATCCCAGCTCCCCATGGCTCTTTTCATGCTGGCCATCCATATTGTACTGATGTATTTTCTGGCATTCTGATACATTCGAAGCTGTTTTCACACCATCTGCGGAAAGGATATTTTATTATGAAGCTTTTACTTACAGCATTTGATCCCTTTGGAGGCGAACCGGTTAACCCGGCTCTGGAAGCCGTAAAAAAAGTACAGAACCAGATCGGCTCTGTTTCTATCGTTAAGCTGGAGGTTCCCACTGTATTCGGAACATCCATTCAAACAGTGGCAAAGGCCATAGAACAGGAAATGCCAGACGCCGTCCTGTGTATCGGACAGGCCGGCGGACGCTATGGACTGACGCCCGAACGGGTGGCGATCAATCTGGATGACGCCCGTATTAAAGATAATGAAGGTAATCAGCCCATCGATCTCCCCATCTTTAAGGACGGAGCTCCGGCTTACTTCTCTACCCTGCCCATCAAAGCTATGGTGCAGTCTATCCGTCAGGCAGGACTTCCCGCCAGCGTATCGAATACTGCCGGAACCTTTGTATGCAATCATCTGATGTATGGCGTCCTTTATACTCTGGAACGGAAATACCCCGGAGTAAGAGGCGGTTTTATGCACGTTCCCTTTATCCACAGCCAGACCGTCAACCGTCCGGCTCCCGCCCCTTCCATGAGCATCGAAGATATTGCTGCCGGGATCGAAGCCGCAATCAGAGCTATCGGCGAACATGAATCTGATATAAAGGCTGCCGAGGGCGCTACACACTGATCTTATTTTATAAAAATCAAACTGGCTGCTTACGAAAGATTTCACGGATCGTTGATGACATCAAAAAGGGAATTTCCTGTTTTAATAAGGAAATTCCCTGGGTAATTGAGCCAGCTGCCTTCATTCCTTTATATCGCGGCAAATCCCTTTTCAAGATCAGCGATAATATCGTCAATATGTTCTGTTCCAATCGAGAGTCTGATCGTACTCTGTTTGATGCCCTGATCTGCAAGTTCTTCATCTGTAAGCTGACTATGGGTTGTGCTGGCCGGATGAATGACAAGGCTTTTCACATCCGCTACATTTGCAAGGAGTGAGAAAATCTCAAGGTTATCAATAAACTTCCATGCCTCTTCTTTTCCACCCCTGATCTCAAACGTAAAGATGCTCGCTCCGCCATTGGGGAAATACTTTTCATAGAGCTCATGATCCGGATGTTCCTCCAGAGACGGATGATTCACCCGGGCAACCTTTGGATGGTTCCTTAGGAACTCTACAACCTTTCTGGTGTTCTCTGCATGTCTGTCCAGACGAAGGGATAAAGTCTCTGTCCCCTGAAGCAAAAGAAATGCGTTAAAGGGTGAAATGGCTGCCCCCGTATCACGGAGAAGAATGGCCCGGATGTAAGTTACAAATGCTGCGGGGCCTGCCGCATCATAGAAGCTTACTCCATGGTAGCTTGGATTTGGATCAGCGATATTGCCGTACTTTCCGCTTGTCTTCCAGTCGAACCTTCCGGACTCAACAATAATTCCACCAAGTGTAGTTCCGTGTCCGCCAATAAACTTAGTTGCCGAATGAACGACGATATCGGCGCCATGCTCAAAGGGCCTGAAGAGATAAGGTGTGCCAAATGTATTATCTACTACGACAGGAAGTCCTGCTGCATGTGCAAGTTCTGCAATGGCGTCAATATCCGGAATATCTGCATTCGGATTTCCTAAAGTTTCAAGATAGACAGCCCTGGTATCATCCTGGATCGCTGCCTTTACTTCCTCAAGATTATGGGCATCCACAAAAGTTGTGGTAATTCCATACTGGGTAAGGGTATGGGCAAGCAGATTATAGCTTCCCCCATAAATCGTCTTCTGTGCGACAATATGCCCACCGTTTGCCGCCAGAGCCTCAATGGTATAAGCAATAGCCGCCGCTCCACTTGCTAATGCCAGGGCAGCGGAGCCGCCCTCAAGCGCCGCTATTCTCTTCTCAAACACATCCTGTGTGGAATTCGTAAGTCTTCCATAGATGTTACCGGCATCTGCAAGGCCAAATCGGTCTGCCGCATGCTGAGAGTTTCGGAAAACATAAGATGTTGTCTGATAAATCGGTACCGCTCTTGAATCAGTTGCCGGATCTGGATGTTCCTGTCCTACGTGTAACTGCAGCGTCTCAAATCTGTATTTGCTCATATCATTCTCCTCCGATTCGCCTCTGTTTCCTATATGTTAACTAGGTTTTATGGGCCTATTATAACCGGCTTCTCATTTCCTGTAAAATACATAGAAGTTAGAACTGGCTATAAGTTTCCATTATAACAATGAATAAGCCGCTGAAATACCGAACTCATTTATAGGATTTAAGAATATCAATATACTTTCTGCCCAGAAGGCTGAGGGGTATATTTTTCCGCTTGATATAACCGATTGTCATGGTATCTGTTGTATCAAGAGGAACCGACACGTAGAAATCCCCATTCAGATCCTGACATATGATCCCGCTGCACAGAGTATAACCATTTAATCCTGTCATAAGATTCAGCATCGTCGCTCTGTCATCTGCTTTGATGATCTGTTTGTATGCATGGGTACTGAATACCTCTTCTGCAAAGTAAAAGGAATTCCTTTCCCCCTGCTCAAAAGACAGGCATGGATACTCGGACAGCTCGTCCATTGTAATCTTCGTCTTCTCTGCGAGGGGGTGGTTCTTACTAAGGTAAACAGATATGCCACAGTCATATAAAGGCATGAATTCCAGATCATTATCCTCCAGTATTCTGGTCATTGCTTTTTCATTAAAGGAATTTAAGTAGAGCACACCAAGTTCACTTCTATAATCCTTTACATTATCAATCACTTCGTGGGTCTTTGTTTCATGAACCGCCAGTTCATACTCCCCAATAGAAAAATTTTTTGCCAGTTTAATAAATGCCTCCACTGCAAAAGAATAATGCTGCATGGACACACTAAACTTCTTTTTTGCTATTGTTTTATTCACAAACCGCTCTTCCACCAGATTTCCAAGCTCAACCATCTGCCTTGCGTAGCTTAAAAATTCCTGGCCTTCTGTTGTGATCACGATTCCCTTATTGGTTCTGATAAACAGTTCCGTTTGAAGCTCCTCTTCTAAATCCTTAATTGTACCTGACAATGCCGGCTGTGATACAAATAAAGCGGCCGCCGCTTTATTCATGGACTTTGTTTCCGCAATTGCCACTACATATTGTAACTGTGTTAATGTCATTGTATCACCTGCAGTTTTAATTTGTGCTGAACAAGGCTGTTGACAAATACCGGTCTCCAGAGTCGGGAAGCAATGCAACGATCACTTTACCTGCATTCTCTTGTCTGCCTGCAAGGATAACCGCAGCCTTTAATGCTGCTCCGGAAGAAATGCCGACCAGGATGCCTTCTGATGTTGCAAAAGCTCTCCCTTCTTTAAATGCGTCTTCATTCTCAATCGTAATGACTTCATCATAAATCTCCGTATTAAGTGTCTGCGGCACAAATCCGGCTCCGATCCCCTGAATCTTATGGGCTCCCGGGGTTCCCTTGGAAAGAACCGGACTTCCTGCCGGTTCCACTGCTACAATCTGGATATCCGGATTCTGTTCCTTTAAGTATTCTCCCACACCAGTAATGGTTCCTCCTGTTCCGACGCCGGCAACGAAGATATCCACCTTTCCATCTGTCTGTTTCCAGATCTCCGGCCCTGTCGTCTCTTTATGTATCTTTGGATTTGCGGGATTAATGAACTGCCCCAAAATAACCGAGCCCTCAATTTCCCTGTTTAATTCCTCTGCTTTCGCAATGGCTCCCTTCATCCCCTTGGAACCTTCCGTCAGTACCAGCTCGGCTCCATAAGCCTTCAGGAGATTCCGGCGCTCAATGCTCATGGTATCTGGCAGTGTAAGAATAGCCCTATATCCTTTTGCCGCAGCCACAGCCGCAAGCCCGATTCCAGTATTCCCGCTGGTCGGTTCAATAATCGTCGCTCCAGGCTTTAAAATGCCGCGTTTCTCTGCATCTTCGATCATAGCAAGCGCAATTCTGTCTTTGACAGATCCTGCCGGGTTCAAATACTCCAGCTTTGCCAAAATAACCGCCTTATTTACCCCTGCTTTTTTACTGTATCTTCCCGCCTCCAGAAGCGGTGTTCCTCCAATTAATTCTAATGAGCTTTTCCTGATATCTGCCATGATTTTTTCCTCCATTCTTTTATTACCTATTATTTATATAGGTTATATATGTTTATGTAAGTATAGTGCCACAAATTCCATTTGTCAATCTATTTTTAAGCGTTGAAAGCCTATCTTTTCTGTAGTATAATAGGCAGCGAGGAGGTGATCCTATGAAAATATCAACCAGAGGACGCTATGCCCTGCGCATGATGATAGATCTGGCGCAGCATTATGATCAGGGATTTATCGCATTAAAAGACATTTCAAAAAGACAGGATATTTCAAAGAAATATCTGGAGCAGATTATCCCGTTCCTGAACAGAGGTAATTTACTTAGCGCAACAAAGGGACATATGGGCGGTTACAGGCTGGCAAAAGCGCCTTCCGAAATCACAGTCCGTGAAATCTTAGAAAGCGCTGAGGGAAGTCTTGTTCCTGTAAGCTGTATGGACAACACCCCAAACCTGTGTAAAAAATGTGAAGACTGTATTACTTTACCAATTTATGAAGGCCTGTACGATGTTGTCACAAAATATTTCGACAGTATTACCTTAGAAGATATTATCAACCGTCAGGTTTCTGAATTCATCTATACCATTTAAAAATATCCATGCACTCCTTATTGAATGTTTAACAGTTCTTTCTGACTGATGGTGGTATTTTTTTTGTCAGAGCAAGAATGTAAGTTTTTTTGTTAGTTGTGAAGAAAGTGTTTAACGGAAGAGAGATGACAGCATCAATTTCACACTGCTCCAATATAAAGTCACGGAGCTTTTTGTCGTTACTGCGGTTCATAATACCATCAGGCACGACTTGACAATCCCAAGTCACGCCGTACTCTCCCCGAAAATCGGGACTTTTAATTTTTTCCTGTTTTACGGGCACCGCCCGAATCCGGAGGATTTTTTCATTCTTCCCTGTTATTAAATACATCATTAAATACATTCTTCACAATGTCAACACAAGAAATAACTATTCCTACCACAGTAACAACAATCGATACTGTATTTGCAGCATCAGCCTTGACGTACTTAGTAACACTATATGTTATTAACGCTATTATTAA
>OGJZ01003142.1_pt1 | contig 10548 bp, 10 predicted proteins | sample 1572321 | NCBI WGS metagenome assembly OGJZ01 (sample SAMEA2582086, study PRJEB24529) | metagenome | biome: Human gut stool | place: China | collected 2011 | reverse complement strand
CTTGTAGTTTGCGAATATCCGTATAAATAGAAAAAGCCCTTTGAGAAAAGGATTTTTCCTCTCCCAAAGGGTAGTTTAACTTTTACTTAGAATTATCTTTTTTAATAACTAAGTTATAATTGCTATCATAATACAGTCCAAGTTCTCTACACATTCTATCGTTCACATTATCTAACGCTTTCTTATATTCTGCATACGTTGGAGACAGAACCATTAAATTAGGAATGAATATATCGTTATATCCTTTATTTTGTAACTCTTTCTGCATTTTTCTCTGTGCAATAAATGCTGGATGGTATTTCATTATACCGTTTTTCATTTTAGCACCTTTCCATACTTTTTCTTTTAGTCTTTCATATTCACTTTCACTCATATCACGATAATAGGCTATCATCTCATCTGCGGTTCTGGTTTCTTGTGCAATTCCACCTATCATCTTCGCACCTATTCCCATAATAAAAGGAACTTTCAATGTCGTTTCGTCGCAATATTCTAATATATTCTGTAGTGCCTGCTTCTGTTCCAGAGTCTTCAACCTTACATTAAGAAATGGTTTGAAATGACTTTTAAAATAATCTCCCCATTCTTTTCCCGGTAGCAAAGACTCAATTGCATTTTCAACGGTTTGATAATCAAGTGCCTCATTTGCTTTGTCTGCGTCACCATCATCTATAAATTGCTTCAAAGCTTCAAGTTCTGAGTCTTTTAAAACTTTTTCCTGCACTTTTTCTTGATAAATACGAAGAAGAATACTTTTGTCGCCAGTTTCCAAAAGACTCTGTATGTCTTTAATACTAATACCGAGTTTTCTATATACTGAAATCTTTTTTAAAGTTTCAACATCTTGTGCAGTATAGTTACGATAACCATTGTTATCTTTATCCACTGACAGCAATCCTTTTTCTTCATAATACTTAACTGCACGCTTTGTCATTCCAACCTCATTTATAATTTCATTTAATAACATCAAATGCACCTCCTTATGATTTATGTTGATAGTATAAGCGTATACGCTGCGTGCAGGTCAAGAGTTTTTCGTCTTTCTTCTAAAAATGGGCAATCCCGATTTCAGGACTGCCCATTCATTCTGCTAATTATGCGATTTTTTCTTGCTTGCACCGATTTCTGCATCAATTGATGTAAGTTTGATGTAAATCGCTGTTTTTTTAGTTTTTTATCAAATGAAGTACGTCCCGTCTATTCGGTAAAACGGTACATCTTTACATCATCTTAATAGAGCTTTGCACCTGCTGGAATATGGTCATCAACCATCAGAAGATGGAGCTTTTCTTCGCCTTCTTCTTCGTGGATAGCACTGAGGAGCATACCGCAAGAGTCAATGCCCATCATAGCTCTCGGTGGAAGATTTGTGATAGCGATAAGCGTCTTTCCAACCAGTTCTTCAGGCTCATAATAAGCGTGAATACCGCTTAAAATGGTTCTGTCTGTGCCTGTTCCGTCATCAAGCGTAAACTGTAACAGTTTCTTTGACTTCGGTACTGCAACACACTCTTTAACCTTTACTGCACGGAAATCTGACTTACTGAATGTATCAAAATCAACAAATTCCTCAAATAAAGGCTCTACCTTTACCTTAGAAAAATCAATCTTTTCAGACTCAGTTTTTACATTTTTTTCAGGTGCTTCAGAAGCTGTATTATTGACATCATTTTTCTTATTTACACCATCTAAGGACTTCATTGTCGGGAACAGTAAAACATCGCGGATTGCGGCGCTGTCTGTAAGCAACATTACAAGACGGTCGATTCCATATCCGATACCACCTGTCGGAGGCATACCGATCTCTAACGCGTTTAAGAAATCCTCGTCTGTGTGCTCTGCCTCATCATCACCGGCTGCTGCATTTGCATCCTGTGCTGCGAAACGCTCACGCTGGTCAACCGGATCGTTTAACTCAGAGTATGCGTTACACATTTCCCAGGTATTGATGAACAGCTCGAAACGCTCTACCTTAGTAGGATCGCTTGGTTTTTTCTTAGTCAGCGGAGAAATCTCGATTGGGTGATCCATGATAAATGTCGGCTGGATCAGCTCTTTCTCACAGAACTCCTCAAAGAAGAGGTTGATAATATCACCTTTCTTGTGGCGCTCCTCATATGCAATATGATGCTCCTCGGCAAGTTTCTTTGCTGCTGCATCATCTGCTACCGTGTCAAAATCAATTCCGGTATATTTCTTGATTGCATCGTTCATGGTCATGCGTGTAAATGGCTTGCCAAGGTCGATCTCGATGCCATTGTAGCTGATCTTTGTACTTCCGCAGACTTTTTCTGCAAGATAACGGAACATGGACTCTGTCAGTTCCATCATGCCCTCATAGTCTGTGTATGCCTGATACAGCTCCATCAGTGTGAACTCCGGGTTATGACGGGTGTCAACACCCTCATTGCGGAATACACGGCCGATCTCGTATACACGCTCAAGTCCGCCGACGATCAGTCTCTTTAAGTATAATTCCAGAGAGATACGCAGTTTTACATCCTCATTTAAGGCATTGTAATGTGTCTCAAACGGTCTTGCTGCTGCTCCGCCTGCATTGGATACAAGCATCGGAGTCTCAACCTCCATGAAATCACGGTCAGCTAAGAAGTTACGGATCTCTTTTAAGATTTTGGAACGTTTGATGAATACTTCCTTGCTCTCCTGATTCATGATCAGGTCGATATATCTCTGGCGGTAACGCATATCTGTATCAGTCAGTCCGTGGAACTTCTCCGGAAGAATCTGTAATGATTTTGACAGCAGTGTCATCTCCTCAGCATGGATAGAAATCTCGCCTGTTTTGGTACGGAAAGCGTATCCCTTTACGCCCCAGATATCGCCGATATCAGATTTCTTGAAATCTTTGTAGATCTCCTCACCAATATTGTCTCTTGCAACGTATACCTGGATACGTCCCTTTAAATCCTGAATATTGCAGAATGATGCTTTTCCCATCACACGTTTGAACATCATACGGCCGGCAATCGATACCGGTTTGCCTTCCATCATATCAAAATTATCAATGATATCCGTTGAGTGATTTGTCACATCATATTTTGTAATGACAAACGGATCTTTTCCGTTCTCCTGCAGTTCATGCAGCTTGTCATAACGCACCTGAAGCAGCTGGTTTACATCCTGCTGGTTATTGTTCTGCTCTGCCATGTTTATCCTCCACTTGTTTTATTCCCCGGACAGTCTTTCTGCCCAACTGTCATATCTCTTAGTTTGCTCTGTGAATTGAAAGCACTTTGTATGAAAACTCTCCTGCCGGTGTCTCAACAGTAACGGTATCACCTACCTGTTTGCCAAGCAGTGCCTTACCAACCGGTGATTCGTTGGAAATCTTGCCTTTTAAGCTGTTAGCCTCGGTAGAACCAACAATCTTATACTCTAATTCCTCATCAAATTCGCAGTCAAGGATCTTTACGCTGCATCCGATGCTTACTTTATCAAGATCAGCCTCTTCCTCGACAACTACTTCTGCATTCTTTAAGATTTTCTCAAGTTCTTCAATACGTGCTTCGATGTCTCTCTGCTCGTCCTTTGCAGCGTCGTACTCAGCGTTCTCAGATAAGTCTCCCTGCTCTCTTGCCTCTTTGATCTTCTGTGAAACTTCTTTTCTTCTTACAACCTTTAAGTTCTCTAATTCGTCTTCCAGTTTCTTGAGTCCCTCGTAAGTCAGAATGTTTTTCTTGTCCATTGCATTTACCCTTCTTTATAATAATTATTGTTCGGTTCATATATACGGCGGCACAAAGCCTTGCGCCAGACGCTATGAACGATAAAAAGCCTTCTCAAATCTGTCCTGCCACGGCGCCCCCGTCTTCTTTTTTGGTCTCTTAACAATCACAGTATTATAACCGATAGGCACTGCTATGTCAAGATTTTCAGCTGTTCGCCAGGCTCTTTTATGGATGGGGATATAATGTTTTCCCAGCGCAATCTGTTTTTCATAAAAGGCTCCATCCCACTCAAAATCAAACAGGAAAATACTGCTGCATCCCACTGTTTTTTTTGCCAGTCCAAGGTGCTTTTTTGATACGATAAGCGAAACCAGTCCGTTCTTCTCATACATTGTTTCTACAAATTCCCAAAAATATGCAGCCCGGTCCGTATAAATTGTAAGCGTGTTTACGTCATCCCCGATCTGCTCTAACACTTCAAGTGCGCCTGCCGGCTCAAACATGCCCGCTCCCTCCTGCTCCTCATCGATCACCTCGACGATTGCACGCTCCGGCTTTACGTCTTTTGCCATAAGAATCCCCTCATACACCGGTTTAAAATCATATAAAAACTCGTTGGAAAAAGACATCGAACTTCTCCCTGCAATATCCCTTTTTCCATCTTTATGACAACGTTTCCCGTTTCATTACTTTCCCCATGACTTTCACTTTATAAAGTCTGGACGTAAAAAAGGTGATTCACAACCTATCGATTGGGAAATGGCAAACCTCCTGAAACAGTGCCTCCAGCTGCTCATACGTCTCCACCTCGTTGATCCTGCCCCGCAGCTTAGAAGAGTTACGGTAGCCGGCTGTATACCAGGCGGCATGTTTCCTGATCTCACGGATCCCGGTGTATTCGCCTTTAAACTCAAGCTGCATGCGCGCATGCCTAAGAAGCATCTGCGTCACTTCCTCGAACGTCGGTTTCGGAAGTTCTTCACCCGTCTTAAAATAATGAAGGATCTGCGCAAAGATCCACGGATTTCCCTCCGCACCGCGTGCGATCATAAAGCCGTCACAGCCGGTCTGTTTCTGCATTGCGATCACGTCCGCCGCCGTTAAAATATCACCATTTCCGATCACGGGGATAGAAACTGCCTCTTTTACCTGTCTTATGATATCCCAGTCAGCCTTTCCCGAATAAAATTGTGACCTTGTCCTGCCGTGGACTGCCACTGCCGCAGCACCGGATTCCTGCGCAATGTGAGCCATCTCAACCGCATTGACATGTTCCTCGTCAAATCCTTTGCGGATCTTGACCGTAACCGGCTTTTTGATTGCACGGGCAGTCTTTTCAATGATCTCCCCGGCGAGCTTTGGATTTTTCATAAGCGCAGAACCGTCGCCGTTGTTGACCACTTTCGGCACCGGGCAGCCCATGTTGATGTCTAAAATGTCAAATGGTCTGTCCTCGATCTGTTTTGCAATCTCACTCATGATATCCGGGTCAGAGCCAAACAGCTGCAGCGACACCGGATTCTCGCGTTTGTCGATCGTCAAAAGTTCTTCTGTATTTCTGTTTTTATAAAGGATCGCCTTTGCGCTGACCATCTCCATGCACAGCAGTCCCGCTCCCTGTTCCTTGCAAAGCAAACGAAATGGCAGGTCTGTCACGCCTGCCATCGGTGCTAATATCAGGTTATTTTCTAACGTTACATTTCCAATCTGAAGTCGTCTGATTTCTCCCATGCCACCATTTCCTAAATAATTCACTCTCTTATACCCGATCCAGGCATCCTGAATCTCCCGGTCAGATATCTCTTATTTCTTAATCTTACCTGATTTACGGTTCTGCTTCTTATAAATAAGGTTCATTCCCTTCAATGTCAGGTTCGGATCATACACATCGATCACATCTGTCTCATTTGCAATGATACGTCCCAATCCACCGGTTGCAACAACCTTGACCGGTCCCATGTCAGCCTCTTCGATCATATGTTTCACGATATATTCCGTCTGTCCGATCTGTCCATATACAAGACCAGCCTGCATGCTTGAGATCGTCTCTTTTGCCAGAATACTCTCCGGTTTACGGATCTCGATCTCCGGCAGTTTTGCTGCATCTTCCCACAGTGCCTTTGCAGAAATGCGGATTCCAGGTGCAGTCACACCGGAAACAAATGCACCGTTTTTATCGACCAGATCATAAGTTGTGGCAGTACCAAAATCAAGTACCAGCACTGGACCGCCATACAGCTCATATGCTGCTGCTGCATCCACGATACGATCTGCGCCGATCTGCCGCGGGTTCTCGGTTACCACGCGGATTCCTGTTTTGGTACCCGGTTCCACAATGATCGGATTAATGCCAAAATATTTGATGATCGCACCCTCTAAGGAATGCATCACATTCGGAACAACAGATGCTATGATTGCATCCTCAATATCATCGTGTCTGATATTGTTCTGCTCTAACAGGTTTGACAGCAGCATTCCATACTCGTCCGAAGTACGCGGCATCTTCGTCGTGATACGAAAAGTTGCCATTACCTCATCCCCACGGAATACTCCTACAGTGATATTTGTATTTCCTACGTCAATCGTGATTACCATCGTATTTTCCTACCTTTTTCTTTACATTTCTGATTCGTCCACACCAATATATAACACTTTATAATACATCTCTAAAGCGCGAAGCAGTTCTTCTTTTGTGCGCTGCAGCTCACGTATTTTTAATCCACAGCCGATCTCATCATATAAAAGATCGTTCTCATCACTGGAAGTACGGAACTCCAGATTGCCATCCTCATCAAAGACGACCTGAAAAATACCACCGATATCCTCCGTGAAAAGGACACACATAATCTTTAATTCATCTTTGATCGAATCCGGCAGTCCCTTAAAATCCTGATTCAGATAAAATTTTTTATTGTAAGCGCTCGCTCCGCAGAGCACCACTTCTTCTCTCTCAGACATATCCGTATACTCCTCTCACGGAAACTTCGCCGGAGGATACCAGTTTTCTGCCTTCCCAGGTATCCACGATCAGCTCACCATGCGGCGTGATTCCCATTGCTTTTGCCTCATAAGGTTCTTTGGGATCTAATACCCTGACCTGTTTTTGCATATTGATCAGATGTGCATTATATTCTTTGACAAGACCGCTTAAATCTTCGGTTTCTAAAAATATTTCATAATAACGTTCAAACTGTTCTAACACTGCCTCGATCAGCTCTGCACGGTTCACATGCCGTCCGGTCTCCATCAGAATCGAGGTCGCCACCTGTTCAATTTCTTTTGGAAATGACTCATTCTGGACGTTAATACCGATACCGATGACAACATGGTTGATATAATCTAACTGTGCGCTCATCTCCGTTAAGATTCCACAAACTTTTTTGCCGTTCATCACAATATCGTTCGGCCATTTGATCCCTGCTTCCTGTCCAGTTTTCTCCGAGATGGCTTTCGATACTGCAAGCGCTGCTATGAGCGTCAGCATAGAAGCGCGATCCGGTGCAAAATCCGGTTTGAGCACCAGAGTCATAAATATCCCGACACCCGCCGGTGATTCAAATCCCCTTCCACGGCGGCCGCGGCCTGCTTCCTGTTTTTCCGCAACAACCAGCGTTCCAGTCGGATGTCCTTCCTCCGCAAGCTGTTTTGCCTTTGTGTTTGTGGAATCAATTGTATCAAAATAAAAAATTTCACGACCTGCCCACTTTGTTTTCCGGATGCTTTCCAGTTCTGCCGTATTCAGGCAGTCCGGTGTCGACACGATCTTGTATCCTTTATTCTGCACTGCCTCGATCACATATCCAGCCTCTTTTAACTGCTTCACCGCTTTCCAGATTGCAGTGCGCGATACTCCAAAGTGCTCACACAGTTCCTGACCGGAAATATAATCATCGGCTTCCTTTAATGCCGCTAGTAGCTGTGTCCTCATCTGTTTCCTCCAAAATATCCATACCCGGTACACTGTTCTTTGCTCATCTTACATTTGTGTGCCAGCACAAATTTTCACACTAATCTCCGAGCGTTGCAAGCATCACTGCCTTGATCGTATGCATACGATTTTCCGCCTCGTCAAATACGACAGACTGTCTGCTTTCAAATACTTCATCCGTTACTTCCAACTCACTGTAACCGAATTTCTCATAAACTTCCTTGCCGATCCTGGTCTTTAAGTCGTGGAATGCCGGCAGACAGTGCATGAAAATGGCACCCTCTTTTGCATTTGCCATAGCTTCTTTATTTACCTGATATGGCATCAGATCGTGGAGACGCTCCTCCCAGATCTCATCCGGCTCACCCATGGATACCCAGACATCCGTATAAATAACGTCCGCATCCTTCGTACCCTCTTTGACATCCTCTGTCAGGGTAATAGAAGCGCCCGTTTCTTTTGCAACACCTTCGCAATACTCTACCAGTTTTGCATCCGGGAAGTATTTTTTACTCGTACATGCAACAAAATCCATACCGAGTTTTGCACAGGTTACCATCAGGGAATTACCCATGTTATAACGTGCATCGCCCATGTATACGAGTCTGACACCATTTAACCTGCCAAGATGCTCACGGATCGTCAGCATATCTGCAAGCATCTGTGTCGGATGAAATTCATTGGTCAGTCCGTTCCAAACCGGAACACCGGCATATTTTGCAAGCTCCTCGACGATATCCTGTCCATATCCACGATATTCAATACCATCAAACATGCGTCCTAACACGCGGGCGGTATCCGGGATGCTCTCTTTTTTGCCGATCTGGGAACCTGACGGATCAAGGTAAGTAACATGCATGCCGAGATCATGTGCTGCCACCTCAAAAGAGCATCGTGTTCTGGTGCTTGTCTTTTCAAAGATAAGTGCAATATTTTTTCCGGTCAGGATGTCATGCGGGATGCCCTGTTTTTTCTTCGCTTTCAGATCTGCCGCAAGGTCAATCATATATGTAATCTCTTCCGGTGTAAAATCCATTAATTTTAAAAAATTACGTCCTTTTAAATTCATGTCTTTTCTCTCCTTTTGCATGGCTGCATATATTTTCTTTTTATGCCACAACGGATGGTACACCACGCGCACCATCCGTTCTGATAAATTTTTCTGATTTTATTTATGATCTGCTGCAATTTCCGTAACAGATTTTGCAAGACCTGCGATTCCCTGGATCTCGGACGGAATAATGATCTTGGTTGCTTTTCCGTCTGCTGCTTTTGCAAATGCCTCTAAGCTCTTTAACTGGATCACATTCTGATCCGGTGCAGCTTCTTTGATCATGCGAAGTCCGTCTGCATTTGCCTGCTGGATCTTTAAAATAGCTTCTGCCTGACCTTCTGCCTCGCGGATCGTTGCCTCTTTCTTTGCCTCTGCTCGTAAGATCGCTGCCTGTTTTTCAGCCTCCGCATCAAGAATTGCTGATTCTTTCTTTCCTTCTGCAACAAGGACGGTTGACTTTTTCTCACCTTCCGCACGAAGAATTGCTTCACGGCGCTCACGCTCTGCCTTCATCTGTTTCTCCATCGCATCCTGGATTGCTGCAGGCGGGATGATGTTCTTTAACTCAACACGGTTGACTTTGATTCCCCAAGGATCGGTTGCAACGTCCAAAGAAGATCTCATCTTGGTATTGATCGTCTCTCTGGATGTCAGTGTCTCATCGAGTTCAAGATCACCGATGATGTTACGCAGTGTGGTTGCAGTCAGGTTCTCGATCGCCATGATCGGGTTCTCCACGCCATATGCATAAAGTTTCGGATCTGTGATCTGGAAATATACAACGGTATCGATCTGCATTGTTACGTTATCTTTTGTGATAACCGGCTGTGGCGGGAAATCCACCACCTGCTCTTTTAATACAACTCTCTTTGCCACACGGTCGATAAACGGTGCTTTGAAATGAATACCTACAGACCATGTTGCGAGATAACCTCCCAGACGTTCTACCACGCATGCAGTCGCCTGTGGAACGATCTTAACACAGGATACTGCGATCAGCAGTGCTACAATAATTAAAATAATCAGTGCTACAATTACTCCTGGCATATAAAACTCCTCCCTCATTCAGTTTTAAATACAGTATACTATCTGTTTTGTGCCTTTATTCATATTACTATATTTACTTTGAGATTACAACTAATCTTTTCATATGCTTCCTGAAGATAATTTTTTTCTTTTGAAATGCCTTACCAGCACAACAACAGCCCCCACCAGAAATGGAAATACAAATGTGCCAAACCGGTATAAAAGCGACGCAGATCCGGCAATACCAGTGCCGACGATTCCTGCAAAAAGTGTTGTAAATACAAATTCCGTGGAACCGATCCCGGCCGGAGACGGAATAACCGCAGCAAGCATGACAGACAACGAAGTGATCGCCAGTACCTGTGACAGGGACAGTGCCGGATTACCCTGAAACTGAACACCTTTAAAAAGAAGATACGGTATTCCGTACCAGAAACAGCATTTCAACAGGCAAAGAAAGATCACCTCTGTGGTAACTTTTTTGTTTTTCATCAGATGGTTCGAAGCATCCTCAAGCATCATGCACTGCCTTTTGATCTCTTCTGCCATTATTTCAAATTTTCCATGAAATTTCTGATTTGCGAAGTCAAGCAGCCGGCAGATCAGATGATGAAACCGGTTCGAACAGCAGAATAAAAACAACCCAAGTGTGATCACCAGTGTAAGCGCATATCCGGCAGCTAAAAGTCCCGCATAATCACCAAACCAGCTTTTCATAAATTCCCAGTTCATCACAAAAAGAATCGCGGAAAACAACGCTATGCTCATTTTATGGAGTGCATACTGTATCATATACAGCCCAAATCCACCGCCGTATTCGATTCCCTGCTCCCCCAGATAAATGATCGCCG
>OGJZ01003141.1_pt1 | contig 10550 bp, 13 predicted proteins | sample 1572321 | NCBI WGS metagenome assembly OGJZ01 (sample SAMEA2582086, study PRJEB24529) | metagenome | biome: Human gut stool | place: China | collected 2011 | reverse complement strand
AATCATTCATGCTAGAAAATTCATTACCAAAGTTGTTAAAGTTGTTGTTCATATAAATTACCTCACTTTTTTACTACAAGTATATCTATTTGACCTTTTATGTCTATCTAATTTCTTGCTTTATTTCTAGGTTTCTTCAACCTTATGTCATTATAATAATCTCATTTAGTCAAAAAGTCAATAGGTCAAAGTATAAATTTTTGACTTTTTTGACTTTTATTTTGACTAATTTGATTTATATGGAAAGAACATAGATAAATACTGGTTTTTTGAGAGATAATTAATTTAGAACTTTTAAGTTTTTTATTATAAACCAAATTATATATATTGATTTATTGTCTATATGGTAGAATAAAAGTCAAATATATAAAAAGGAGACTAGTCAATGGCAGAACAAGATGCAAAAACTATTGATCACTTAACAAAGAATAATGCCCCTATCATTACAAGTACTAACAATAGAGAACTAAAAGAACATATTAAAGACATTTCTCGACAAGTATTAAAACGTAACTACGAACTATATAAAGCATTGGAAAATAAATGAGTACACAAAACATTCAATTCACCATACAAGACATCTATGAACTCCACACACAATTGGAAAACACATTTATTCTTTCACCTGGTATTCGTGATAAAAACTTATTAGCATCAGCAGTAAATACACCGTTTCAAACCTTTATGGGTAATGACTTATATCCATCCATCTATGATAAAGCGGCGCAATTATGTTATGGCATTGCCAATAATCATCCCTTTACAGATGGTAACAAACGCACTGCACTCCACAGTATGTATGTGTATTTAATTATTAATGGATATGATATTACCGCTACACAACAAGACGTTGAAAATTTAATTATTAATGTAGCTGCAGGAAATATGACAAATATAGAACTGGCGGAATGGTTGCGCGAAAATACCATTCAAACAGAAAATTTGTGATACTCTTATAAATTAAAAAGTGCTGTAATAGAAGCAATTATCTTCTATTACAGCACTTTTTGGTATTAATATGTTTCCACTCAAAACAAAAATATTAACTACATTAAATGAGTATTACAATACAATGACCAATTATCTATATATATCAATCGAATCACCCGATTCGTTTTTCCAAACATTCCAACCATTATTAGCATTTCCCAACACAACCCAACCTGCAGTAGATGGCGAATTACAACTTACATCTTCAAGCAGAATACCATTTTCTATCAATGCAGTCTTCCTAGCATCTGGCATCCATTCTGCTTTTGTGGGAGCACAAGTACTACCTTTTAATACAATAAACATACCACCTTCAACTTTCATTGTAGCAGTAACAGGCCCAAATCCTTTTTTAGTTTCACTTAAATAATAGTAGCCATCTGGAACTTTTTCCCAGTCAACTTTGACAGCCCTTGCTTTTGTAGCTTCATCGAAAGTTGTTTCTTTAGTACGATCAACAGGATAAACTTGCTTGCCTTCAAAAGATGAAAGTAATTGAATAACCAAATCAAGATCTAAAGCGAAAAGTTCTGAATTTAAAACTCTACTTTTACTAAAAATATCATCTAACAATTTCTCTTTTTCATCATAATCATCTACTTCAATTGCAAACTCTCTCTTTAAACCAACAACATTAGTATATCCATGCCGTTCAAGAGTATACATACGAGATTCAAAGTTATCACTCCCAGTCTTACCAATTTTAATAAGTCCTGGTACAACTGTAGACATTACATATATAATTCCAATTGCCATGGATCTACCTCTATTTGCAATTCTCTATCAAACTAATTCCATTCAAACTTAGATTCATCTAATACTCATATTATATCATAAAATACAGAACTATACTTTCAAATACTATAAAGAAATAAAAACACCTTGCAAAATCAAGGTGCTATTTTTGGTGATTCAGGAGGGATTCGAACCCCCGCCCCACGGCTTAGAAGGCCGTTGCTAAAGTCAGTATTCATCTAGATTCACTATCATATATATGCTTGCAAGTATACATTCAAGCATAAGTACGTTATTTTTTATACTTGTATAGACTATCTGTTCACATTTTTATCCCACAAATCAGAGCCTATAATATAACAAATATCCATTGCATTAATATAAAATCATATTATAAAGTACATTTAAATCTATATCCTATATTCAAGACACGGCTTTATTTAACCGGTCTGAAATAGCCCTCTAACATATTGATGTCTATATCAAACCTTTCAAAAATCTGTTCAGCACTTTTTATAGAGTATTCATTATAATGTAAAAAGAAATCATCACTTCGAAAATCTAATTCAGAGTTCGTCCAATAGCATAATGCAATATATAATATAGTAATAGTTTTAATCTTAATACCCAAAACATTATACACATCAGAAATTACATTCCAATAATCAGATCTTCTATTTGGTAAATCCCAACAAATAACCAGTGGAACAACTGTATAGTCACTAGCTCGTCGACAATTTAAAACTGCATAATCATCTAATAAATTTCTAGGAGCATCAAGAATTTCCGTGGAGGGAATCTCAATCTCTACAACTACTTTATATTCATAAAATGAAATAATAGCATCAAACCGTTCTGAATTATCCCCTTTTCGCGGAAAATAGACAGATCCACAGAATTTAGTGAGTAATATTCTAATTAATTCCATTTCTCCATTTGGTATACTTTTGATTTTATCTATACTATCAATCAACAGTTGTATTTTCTCATTCAATGATAAATCATTATTAATCAGATTTGAAAATGTAGATGTAGTTTCTACGGGTAGGTTCTTGCTTTCAAATACTTTCAAACGTTGCTACCCCTCTCTTATTTAGAAAATCAGCTAAATCATAATATTTCTGATGCATACAACAATCTAAAGCAACCCGTATCAGCGATTCAATATCTAAAATTACAATATTAATTTTAAATGTTTCATATATATCATCAATTAATTTATATACATCAGAACGAGTATTTGGTATTTTATATCCAATGGCAAAAGAGCTCATTTCAAATGTAGTTATATGTGGTTCACGAGCAAGAAGTAACACTTTATTTTCTAAAGCTTGCCGAATTGCTTTTACTGATAGCATTTCTTCTTCAGTAGGAGATTTTACCTCTACAGGAACAGAAAAATGATTATCAGGAACTATTACATCATACCTCATATTATTATTACCCGCAGGTGGTGCATAGGCCTCGCGTTTAAACACAATAGACATTAAATCCGCTACAAGAGGATAAAACTCAAAATGTTTCATTGTCACAACGTCATCCATCAAACTTCTAATGGCTTCTTCTAAATTAAATTTCGCGTTCTCAAGATATATTAACATTTTATTTTTACTATCAATAAGCCGATTAATGTTCTGTTTTTTTGCTGTAACAACTATATCCTTATTTTCTGATGAAACATAATAATCACATATTATATTAACTGATTTATGTCTAATTCCACCTTCAAGAATATATTGAGGCAAAATGAGTTTTAACTCATCTTTAGAGTAATATTGAAAAGGTGAAAATAACACTTCAGTACTTATACAATCTATCTTTAACCGCTCTATAAGTTTTCTACATTGCTCTAGTGGTTGTGCAACATCAAAATTTGCCCACTTAAACATCGATAGTATGCCTATTCTAGATATAAGTTTACATTCAAAACTATTGATATTAAGATCATTGCCATTTATATTAGGTACGCGCTGAATGATACTACTAATTTCTTTTCCTTGCTCAGTTAATGCTAAAAAACTCATTCGCTTACCATATACAGATAACTTTTTTTTCTCAAACCAACCTGTATATTCTAATCCAGAAATAACAAATCTAGTAAGATTTCTAACAGAATTAATCGCCATTCCATTATTCCTAGCTAAATTATATATTGCATTTTCCAACTCATTAGCATCATTTGTGGCTCTAAGCTGTTTAATAAAATTAATCTTATCCTCTTTCTCTTTCTCACAATAACCATCAGTAAGATTCATCGGTCCTAACAGAATTTCATCTCGGTGAATTTTATTATCTAATTCTCCTGCAAAATTAATCATATTCACAAATGGTTTATTAATATCAGAAAACTTAACATCTAAAATATTATTTGGATATTGAACGCCTAATAAACACTGTGCAAACAAAGATTTCGCACCGTTCTCAAATAAAGCAACATGCATGCCCACAAATGTAAATGTAAAATTTAATGCCTTACCATTAGACGTAATCCACCCAAGGAGCCTATATATTTCAGCATAACTTTTAGCCTGCATTTTCATAGATTTTCTAGAATCATCTTTTATCTGGTAAGATCTTTTCAAAGCTTCTTTACCGATGTATCCTGAAGAGCTCGCTAATCGTTCTTTTGCAAAAAACTCAGCAATATGATCTAACGTAAAAAATTCTAATTCAGAAAATTCTTTATACATTTTCTGAAAATTATTAATAAGAATACTTATATCTGATACTGGATTTCTAAATCTAATCATATATCCCCAACATTAAATCATTACGTATAATACTAACCTAAAGAATAAGACTATTTAAATAAATCCTATTCAATAATAGAAATTCTGCTCTTTGCTACCTCACACCATTTTGATTCTAATTCAATACCAATCCACCTAATATTATGCCCCTGCCGATTTAACTTTTCACAACAAACACCAAGAGTCCCTGAACCATGAAAAGGGTCCAAAATACTACCATCATACTTCCCATCTAAATTTTTGGGACAAAAAGCCTTAATAAGCTCCATTATTAAAGCTTCAGGTTTTTGAGTGGGATGTTTAGTCTTTTCTTTTTTATAAACCTTTCCAGCAAGTGTTGGAAAGGCCCATACATCACCTCTCATAGCTCCATTAGGATTAGGTCTCCATATTTTTCTTTTCCCATTTTTCCCCTTATAATAAATAGGATTTTTCAAGCGTTCTACGCTTTTGTATGGAATCCTCACATCATCAACATTATAAGTCCATTTCGTTTTCGATTTTGAAAACCATAAAAATGGTTCATACTGTGTTAATGGTGCCTTTGATGACCTCGAAAACCCGTTTTCATAATGCCAAATGTTCATGCGTCTATAATTAAGACCTACATCATACATAATAGATTGAATAAAACCTATATAATGATGTATTCCAAACCAAAGTATGCTACCAGTTGGATTAAGTAACTCTTTACAAAGTAAAATTCTTCTTCTTGTAGTCTCTAAAAACTCCTCAAAAGATAATTTATCACTATTATTCCCAAAATCTTTATTTAGATTATACGGAGGATCTGTACAAATTAAATCAAACTTTAAACCTTGTTCAATAAACTCCTCAAGGAGTTTATCACTATCTCCATTAATAACACTATTATATTTCATACATTTCACTTACACTTTCTGTTTTTCTTTTTTAAATATAAGTACATACTGATGATGTATATTTTCAACATATGCAAATGGATAACCATAAGGCAACAAACTCTTATGGTTTTGTAACAAGATTTTGGTTCCCTGTAGCTTAATAATCCCACCTCCAGGAATCTGTATATTATTTAGTCTACAAATCAAGTCGCTGTGAAAACTAATAAATTCAGACTTATCCCTAAAATCAGATACTACTATAGCCATATATTTTCCAGGTTTTATAACTCTAGCACATTCTAATAATACTTTATTTACTAAGATATCAAGAAACTCTTTATAGTCTTGAATATTTCCAAGATCATGTTTACTTTCTGAATATTTAGTTTCTAGATTATTAGCAACTCTATTCTTTTTTACCTTTTGGTCTTGCTTATTTAAAATTCCCCAATAAGGTGGACTAGTAACCATAAAATCAATAGAATTAGTATCTATATCCCTTAAAACCTCACATGAATCTCCATTAATAAATTCATGCTTCTTACTAGCTCCAACTTCAACTTCACGTTCTAACCGTTCAATAGCCAAATCATGCCATTTAGTAGATAATTCTATACTAGTACATATTCGGCGATTAAGCTCACAAGCTTTAGCTGTTGAACCAACCCCTCCAAAGGGATCTAAGACTCTCATCCCAGCTTTAGTAAAAAATAATATTAACTGAGATATATCTTGAAAAGAAAAAGGTGCTGGATGTAGTTTTTCTATTTGTGCCTCAATATGGTTAGCTCCTAATCCTTTTTGATAAAAAAAGCTTTTTGTCCCTGGTAGCCAATCTTTACCTGTCAAATCATTTAAGAGATTTCTCGGATCAACCGTACCATTTACCATGTCATGATAGATTTGGGTTTGTTTAAATTGATTTAACTCAGAATAACTATATTTTTTTTTATTATCAGTAATAATTACACTTATAACCCCATCTTTTATCGCCTTTTCAAACTTATGGCGTGAAAATTCTAGCAATTTCATTGCTTTCACACCACTAATTAGGTCTATATTTTGTTTGCTATTTACAAGATTTTGATCTGATTTTAAATTCAATGTCATTTGCTCATGAACATTAGTCTCTATACTTTTTTTCATTAACTATCCTTATCTTTATCAAACAAACTGTATTTTAAGTTTCTCTTTATAATAAAAAACGCCCCAAAACAGCAATATATATTGATTTCAGCTATAAAAACCAAACATACTTTATCTCTTTAAAATATCAGTCTTTATCACTAAACTAGCATTTCTTATATTATTACAATATATAATTCTAGTACAAATTATATATATTTTAGTAAATCTATTTAAATCTAATCATAATATACACTTCAAATACTCCCCCATAATTAAATCTCCATCCAATACGCAACACGTATCTTAATATCGATTATAATAGTAATAACAATAATTTCAAATATATATTATTACTATAATAGCATATATGGCTATTCCCTAAGGTCACCCTAAGGTTCATATGAACCTTAGGGCTTTTTTGGGAGGATTCATATGAACAAATATTACCAAAATACATTTCTATTTATTAGTAGAAAAAAGCTTATTAATACCTTTAATACGTTCGTTACAATGGGCTACTAAACATCACATTGAGCATTTAGACATTCCACTTATTCGTAAAGGATTAATAGAGAAACTGCTCAAAGATAGTCATAATCACCTCATCATTGATTACGATATCTACAATGTAAATGATACTCTAAGAATGTACAATTTTGATTATATCACCGATACTATAGTTGAGGTGATAACAACATGCAATACGTATACGGTATTAACAGTTCATTTACTGTAACATCATTATCAGATTTACCAATGTTAAGAGACATTCTGGAGGCTTGCAACTTGAAACCTAATTATAGTTTACTAGGTCGTGAATTAGGCTATGATAGACGTACCATAAAATCTCATTATGAAAATGGAACGCCTGATCCACATCGTCATAAACCATCTATGATTGATGCATTTTATGACATAATACAGACTTTATTATCTGATGATACCCCCAACAATTTTACTACAAGCGTGTTCTATGGCAATACTTGGTAGACAACCATAGACTCACAGCTGCTTACTCTACATTTCGTGGTTATATTTCAAAGATACCCGTGTTTCAATCCTATTTTGATAGAAAACATACATCGCCTAGTACGCAGCATACGATTCGCTTTGAAACCGCACCAGCTGAACAAGCACAAGTGGATTGGAAAGAGAATATTAAATTCTTATTACATGATGGAACACACATAACTTTTAATATATTGCTGATGACATTAGGCTATCCTCGATACAAATTAGCAAAGGTCACGTTCGATAGAACTACTGAAACACTACAAGATGCATTGGTAGAATTCTTTGAGCAATTACAAGGTGTTCCTCATGTACTAGTAACAGATAATATGAAAACTGTGATGGTACAACTGAAGCTAGCTGGAACTAAAGGGCAGCTTCATACCAAAGCAGAGCAATTTTCAAGTGACTTTGGATTTACATTTAAACCTTGTATTGCGCGCCGTCCACAAACGAAAGGTAAAGTAGAAAGCCAAATGAAAATTCTAGATGAAATTCATGCGTACCAAGGAAAACTGACAATACAAGAAGTGAAAGAACAGGTTCAAAAAATTATTTTACGTAGTAATCTAGCGATTTCTCAAGCCACAAGACAAATACCATCTGTACTACTTGCAAAAGAAAAGGAATCTCTTACCCCACTTCCAACAAAAGTGATAAGAGATTCCTACCGCATAGATCACCCAAAAGCCAAGGTTTCAACTAGTAACCTCATTAGCTTTCGTGATAGCCACTATTCTGTACCCCCAGGATATGTGGCCAAATCTATGACCTTAAAGACCATAGGTAAGATGCTATACATATATGATAGCACAGAATTGATTACTCAGCACCCATTAAGTAGTAAGAAAGTTAACTATTTATCTTCTCATTATGAGGCACAATTGCAGAAAACAATTCCTTATCTAAACTCTGAAGAGGTGAAAGCTAAAGCAAAATCTAATTTGGAAAAGATAGGAGCTATCTATGACACTACAGACTAATTACCAACGATTACAGGACAATTTAGCGTATCTAAAATTAAAACAATGTATGTTACACCTCGATGAAACAATTGAATTAACTAATGCACAGAACTTATCTCATATTGAGTTGTTATTGAAGCTTAGTGATTACGTGGTCGATATTAAACGATAAAATGTAATTAACCATATGGTGAAAATTAGTAATTTCCCTCATTTGAAAACACTAGCTGATTTTGAATTTTCATTTCAACCACAAATTAACGAAGTGCAAATTAAGAATTTAGCATCATTAGGCTTTATGGAACGAGCTGAAAATATTGTGTTTCTTGGATCTAGTGGTGTTGGGAAAACACATTTAGCTACATCACTAGGTATTGAAAGCTCTCGTAACAGACGAAGTACTTATTTTATTAAATGCCATAATTTAATCCAAAGTCTTAAAAGTGCAAAGGATGAAGGAAGATTAGAAGCTCGGCTCAAGCATTACGCACGCTACCAATTACTCATTATTGATGAAATTGGTTATTTGCCATTGCAGCCAGGAGATGCTAATTTGCTGTTTCAAATTATTGATAGACGGTACGAAAAGAAAAGTACCATCGTAATATCTAACATTAACTTTGATGAATGGGCGACCATTTACATGATGAGCAAGTAGCTAATACTATTATTGATCGATTACTTCACCATTCCCATGTGATAAGCATAACTGGTGATTCATACCGGTTACGAAACCATATGCATCAGAAGGAATAACTGTACATTGTACATCGTCAAAATTGTACATTCTTATATTGACATTTACATTTCACGACTTAAAACCGAAAATTCGATTAAAGTTTTCACAAAAGAGATTCCACTCACAAAATACATTTTCCACAAAAGAGAATAATGAACTGCAGAATAATATAAGGTATCATCGGTTAATGCAAATAGTAGCCACAATGTATATGCTATCAAAAATGTTGAAAGCCACAAATGTTTGTATCCACTAGAAAATACTTTAATTTTAAACACTATATTTCTTATTCTATCTTTATCCAAATCTAGAGGCAGTTCTTGAATACAATAAATTTTATTTTTAATATTTTTCTCAAAACTAATACAAATCAATGCTATAGCAGTTGTAATAGAAATAACTGTTAATAAAGCTATAAGTAGATCTCGATAATTAATAGTTAATACTGAATAATTTATACTTTCACCTAAATATGAGACGATTGCTATACCAAAGGATGTTGGAATAACGTAACATATAATCACGAATTCTTCAAGCCAGCAGAAAAATAAATGTAAATACTTATATTTCTTTAAGAGTAAAATTTGACTATACTGATACGAATAATACCACTTAGCAATCCTATATACTAACACACTACAAACAATAAATAGAAAAAATAAATAAAAATAAATGGCATTTTCAATATATTCTAGAAACTCCATATTTCCTCTTTTCTACGATTTACAACGAATGCATCAATTACTATATCAATACTTTACACTTGTTTAATAATAGCATTAAACTTCATTAATAAAATCTAATAGTACAACCGACTATCAAACATCCCATTATAAAAAAAGCGATTCCTAGTAAAGCTGTTTTAATAGCCCAAATACGATAAAAATTACCCTTTATTTCGTTTGATTTATCCATAATATTATATTCACCTTGTGATAAAAATGATAGAAATGCTACACCTGCCGAGCAGGCTGCCCCTAAAGAATAAAAAATTAACGAAATGACAATCCCTGAAATCCATTTTGTAAACTCAGTTGTTACTATCGCACCTAAAAATGCAAGTATTGCTATAGCAGCACCTCCATTCAGCATCAAAATAATCTTTATACTAACATTAGCAAAACTTTGCAATGCAGACATGCCTGTCGGTATGGTGCTTTGTAATATCGCTTTAATTAATTCTAAACTTTGGTCTACCGTTAACTTCTCAAATATTTTTTCTAATAAATCGTTCATATCCTTATCCTCTTACATTATATTAATTATTAGTTTTACAAAAAGCGGATAGCTCATTACGAGCTATCCGCTTATTTCTTTGGTGATCCAGGAGGGATTCGAACCCCCGACCCACGGCTTAGAAGGCCGTTGC
>OGJZ01003140.1_pt1 | contig 10550 bp, 6 predicted proteins | sample 1572321 | NCBI WGS metagenome assembly OGJZ01 (sample SAMEA2582086, study PRJEB24529) | metagenome | biome: Human gut stool | place: China | collected 2011 | reverse complement strand
GATATATACGAGAAGTCAGATTCAACCAATCCTTGAAAAGTACATTTACCAAGCCTATGAAAATGACTTAAAGGCTATCAAGGTAACTGTCCTTTATCCCGTTAATGACCAAGAATCCAAACGGATTATCGAACTCTGACGTGCTATTCCAGCTGTCCTAGATGCCAAATGGCTCTTTGGAACAGTTATCTTCAAAGCCTATCTTAAACACTAAAGGAGGTGATAGGGACACATGAAAAAACTATTCAAACTGAGTCTTCTCTCTTCGCTTCTGTTGCCCCTATTACTTGTCATCATTTGTGCAGCTGCGATAGCTGGTGACTCGTCTAATACATCAAGTAATGGTAGTTCAACTGGGAAGCGAACGACACTAACAGCTAAAGAGGTGGCTCAAAAAGCCTCAATCACAGAAGAACGGGCAGAAGATGTCATCAAAATCCTCAACTACCAGCTATCCAAAGAAGGATTTACTCTGGCTGGTTCATCTGGTAGTTTAGCCGTTGCAGAACGTGAATCAGGATTTGACCCCAAAGCCATCAACACTGGCGGTGGGGTAGCTGGTTACTTCCAATGGTCGGGCTGGTCTAACACCGTCAACGGTGACCGCTGGGCACAGGCTTCTAGTCGAACGCTGGATGCTGATGTTGAACTACAACTCATGTCAACAGAGTTGAACGGTGCCTACAAAAAAGTCAAAACAGAGATGCAAAAAGCAACTGACCCTGGGGACGCTGCTTTATATTGGTCAGAGCATTATGAAGGTGTTGCACTCTCAGACGGTCAAACCAAGGCAGAGAAGCTCCAAACGGATGCTGACAAGTGGTTTAAGGTGTTTGATGGAACAATCAACTCCGACTCCTCTGTTGCTTTCTCAGGCGATACAGGGCTTGCTACTGGCACTCTTACTTCTACCTTTGACTTACCGCCAGAATACCTTGGAAAACTCAAATATGGAGTTCCTAGTGAGAATTCTGTTACAACTCAAGGAAACAATACTTATCCAGCTGGACAATGTACCTGGTATGTTTGTAATCGACTGATTGAGACAGGTATCTGTATCAACTCAGCTATCTACAATTACAACGGAAATGGTCAAGATTGGGCTGCTAGTCTAGTCTCTCGTGGCTGGAAGCAAATATCAGAGCCACAGGTCGGCGCTGTTATGTCCGTTCAAGGTAGCTACGGAGGCACCTATGCAGAATACGGTCACGTCGCATTTGTGGAAGCTGTCAACCAAGACGGAACCTTCCTCATCTCAGAGTGTAATGTCGGTGGCGTTCAAAACAAACCACATTACGCTGTTCTCAGCAACCAAAGCTATTACAGCTTTGCGATTGCACAATAAGATTTACGAATTTTTACGATTCTTTATAGTTTTTACGATTATGATTTAAGATTTGTTTAGGGTGATTCAGATATACTGTATTCATCCTAAATAACTTTTCTTTTTCATGCGTAAAAATCAGAACTACACGGGCGACTTTAAAGTAAAGGTTGCACAAGCTTATCTTTTTGACCACTTAGGTGGCTATCAATCAGTGGCAGAACATTTTGGTGTCACCAATCGCTCACAAGTACAACATTGGGTTAAATTGTACGAGAACAATCCTCAACTTCTCTATCAAGATAATCGTGGTAGACCGGCACAAGTTAAGTCAGAGACGATGACTTTAGAAGAACAAGTCAACTATCTCAAAATGGAGGTAGCTATTCTAAAAAAGCTCAGAAAGCTCTTGTAAAAATCTCTACAAGAGCTAAGTATCAAGTCGTTGATAGTTTAACAGGACAGTATTCCATTACTGCTCTTTGTCATTATCTTGGTATTTCAAGGAGTGGTTATTATAGCTGGATTAAGAAAAACCGCCCCCTTACAAAATCTTGGAATTCTCAGCTGGCAGAGAAGATTCAACTTCTCTTTGATGCCTCTTTTAAGGGCTATCGCTATATCTGGATGCAACTTAAGCGACTTTATGGTATAAGCGTCAACCCAAAGACTGTCCTTCGCTATATGCAAGTTCTCGGTTTGAAATCGCCAATACGCAAGAAACGCTTTACTTCTTGCACGAGGCAAAAAATGAACAAAAAAGCGAGAAAGGTTTCGCCAAACCTTCTCGCAAGACACTTCGTCGCCACACGACCTCATGAAAAGTTAGTGACAGATATTTCTTATGTGTATCATAAACAGGGTAGACTGTACTTAAGTATTATCAAAGACCTGTATGATAACTCTATTTTAGCTTACAATCTATCAAAATTCAATGATAATCAGTTAGTTTTTGAGAATTTAGACCTTGTTTTCAGAAAAGATTGGGACAAATCAAAATCTTGTCTTTTACATTCAGATCAAGGATTTCAGTATACGAACAAGCAGTATCACAAAAAACTTGAAACTTTTAATGTGACGGTTTCTCATTCTCGTAAGGGAAACTGTTATGACAACGCTTGTTGTGAAAACTTTTTTTCTCATCTTAAAAGTGAATCTTTAGAATTATTTGTACCTGAAAATGAGACGGAATTGATGCAGCAGATTGACGATTTCATTACATGGTATAACTTTGATAGACCACAACTCAACCTAAAAGGCATGACTCCTATTGAATATAGGCAGACATACATTTGAGTGGAAATGTGTTTTTTTTGAACTATCTATTTTATTTGGGGCTTGACAGACTATGCTTAGTTTTCTGTGTTTTTTTCTAATTTCATTTAGAGGTGAATTAATTGGTAGTTATTAGAGGTGCCCTATATTAAGTAATTTGAATTACTTGCTTTGAGAGTTGTTTAAAGGATAATTTAGATCTTTTCATTACTTTAAGTTGATAATTCATCGCTTTTATCTTAGTTTGTCCGATCAACACACATAGCGCATCATCTTTGGTTTTTAAACAATACATCCCTTTTGCTAAGTGATCAATCTGATAAGTACCCGTCGCATCTGGTATTAAAATCACCGCCTCACCTTGACGCTTCAATGCTCTTTTACCCGTTCGATCATAAAGATGTAAAGGTTGTGCGTAAGGCGATTGATCTGAGGTGATAATCTGTAAAATAATAGACATATTTTGCTTAGCGAGCAGGTATTGGTGGATAATACGATAAAGTATCCAGAGCATTAAGCAAACTAGTAAGGTAAATAAGACTAGCAAAGTGAGTTGGATCAGTTTGCGATTATGGTCATTTTGCGCTAACATCTTTTCAACTTTGGGCGTATAAGGGACACGACTGCCAGTTACTAGTAAGCGATGAGAGTTGATCATATAAGGTGTACAAGTCAATAACGTCACCAAGTCTTGCCCTGGCTCTATCTTTAAGACCTGTGTTTCTTCTGGTTTCACCACAACAATCGTCTTCACCTCATAGGCTAACTTATGACCCAATACTTCTAAAACAAAGATATCCCCTTCTTTTAGTTTTGGTAAATCAGTAAAAAGTGCACGGTCTGGTAGCCCTCGATGAGCCGCAATCACAGCGTGTGTATTTTGACCTCCTAATGGGTATGAGGTCCCATTTAAGGTTGTTGCACCAATTTCTAACAGTTCACTATTAGTCGTATCAAATAGTGGGATTTTAATGTTGATCTTAGGAATATCAATGGTGCCTAGTAGATGTTTTTTATAATAATCTTCAGAAACACCACTTGCTTTGTCATCTTTAAAAGGATCTTTAGAGGGTGTCAAGCCTTGTTTAGCTAATTTTTCATTAGCTGCTTTCAACTGCTTTTCTTGTGTGTCGTGAGCTTTTTGTAAACTATCCTTATAAAGCGACACGCGAACATTATCTAAGTAGTCATTTAAGGCACTGATATAAAACGGATATAGCATGATCAATATACCAATCAAAAATAAACTATAAACCATCAAATTAATCAAAAAACGCTTGCCTATGCTTTTTTTAGTCTTTCCTTGTGGCTTGTTTTTATTTCGCATGATGTCCCCTATCAATGATATAGTCACGATGGTGTTGCTTACCGGTTCTTTTTACGCGTGCACCATGAGACTTAAGTGTAAAGTGTTGATCCTGTAACAGTCGCACAAATCCAGATACTTTTGGAAAAGCGGTTTGCTCATCAGGATAAGCAACATAGCGGCCACCTGGGATATCTTCAAACAGGACACGCCCATCTTTATCACTGATTGCTTTAAGCCGTTCACCGTCTCTTAATACTGGTATTTTCCCTTTTTTCTCTATCAGATAAAAGGCTAAATTAGCTATTCCTTGTCCATCAGCTACAGCGTAGAATACAAAATCATAGCGATGTTTGATACACAGATAATAGACAAACTTGCGCCATATAAAATATGCAAATAATAAACAGAAAATCGGAATACCGACTGCAAAAGCGAGTAGTCTATTCTGATGATAGGCTTGTGCTTTTTTGATTTGCTTGGTCATCTTTTGTTCGACAAAAGGAACACGTTCTCCCGTGACTAATAAACGATGCGTATTAACCATATAAGGGGTACAAGTCACTAAAGTGACTAAATCTTTGCCATCCACTATCTTTAAACTCTCTAGTTGTGTTGGTAATACCGTTTTAAAGTTAACTGCACGATAAGCTAATTTCTCACCCAATACTTCAATATAAAATAAGTCACCTTTTTTCAGTTTATCCAAATCCGTAAAGAGTTTTTTATCTGGTAGACCACTGTGCCCAGTCAAAACTGAATGTGTACTGATACCACCTATCGGATAAGAAGTCCCCTGTAATACTGTAGCGCCTTTTTCTAATAACTCGTCGTTAGTTTCATTAAAAATAGGTAAACTAACATGGATAGAAGGAATAAAAATGGCACCTATCATATGAGATTGCAAATAAGCTTTGCTTGGTTTCACATTATTTTTTAGTGCCCTTTCAAACGGATCTTCAACTAAGCCCATGCCAGGAATGTTTGTCGTATGCTCTTGTTTGAGCAAGGATTCATTTTCTGCTTTCATCTGGGCCAACTGTTTTTTTTGTTGCGCTTTATGTGCTGTTTGATATTGGATTTGATAGTTATCAATCACACGTTGATCATAAAAATTATTGATTGTATCGACAACAAAAGGGTAGGAAAATACCATTGCACCTGCAAAGAACAAAAGCGCCATCAAAACCTTAAGCCATAAATTGATTCTTTCGTTTTTTAAGTTATCTTGCTGCGGGTATTGTTTTTTCAATGCTGATTCACCTTCCTTTCCGAAACACAACAAGGCTGGGAAAGTTCCCCAGCCTTGTTAATGTTAACCTTTAACTTCAGGAAAGAACCTGTTAGTCTAAAGACTTAAACTTCTGCTTGTTGTCTTGATTTTTTAAACCAAATATAAGCACTAATCATCATTGCTGCACCAATAATGAGGAAGGCATAGATACCAGCACCACCAGTTGATGGCAATAGCCCTTTAGGTGTATTCTTAACATCTAAGTTTGATGCGCCATATTTACCATGTTCAACTATAAATATAATTGTACCATCTTTTAAGAGAACATAGTTAGCTGATGGTGCTTTTGTTTCATTTAAAACATAGTCACCATTTACAAAACCAATGACTCTGATAGACCCGTTGTCATCTGACTCGACATTAGTCGCATCACCTTTTGAATCTACCCAGCTTGCAAATACATAATCACCATTTGCATTTTTAGTGAAAGTTGCAAATTTTGTTTGTTCTTTGTTTGTGACAACGAATTCAGCACCTTTTAAAACATTACCAGTTTGAGCGTCTTTTTTCGTGAATTTATAGCCCCCAGTTCCTACTGGTGTAGGCGGTGTGATTTGTTGCTCAGTATCATTGTTAATTTGAACACTTGCATTGTTACTTTGTAAAGCATCTGGATCAACCGTCGCTGTTAGATTCATGTCATAAGTTAATTGTAGTTTTTGACCTGCCAAAGCTTTAACAGCAGCACTATCTAATTTAAGATCAACAGTAAAACCACCATCATGTTCAGTAATTGTATAATCAGTATCTTTTACTAGACTACCTACTTTAACAACTGTTCCAGCTACTAAAGCCAAGCCAGCTGACGGTTTATCGTTGATTTTGTAACTTGTTACGGCATTTGAATCACCGATATTAGCAGGGATATTTACAGTTAATTTGTAGTTTAATGTATCACCAGTTGTAACATTTGCAAATGTTGTACCGTTTACAGTAACTTGATTGAATTTCTCTAGGTTACTAAATTCTAAAGTATCTTTTGCTGTTTCATTTTTAGGATATAATTGAATATCTGTATTCGGCGTGTCAGTTGGTTTTAGATTTGCATCTAATTTGTAGATCGGCATTGCAACTACCATCGGAACAGCACGTTTTGTAACTGTCACATTGTTAGGTGTTTTTGTTTCTACAAAAAGATATACATTATATTGACCATTTGAATTTTTTAGTGGTAAGTTAGCAAATGTTGCTTGACCTTGACCAGCTGTTATTTTGGCATCTACTTTAGTTGCATAAGTTGGTGCCACACTAGCAGCATCTTGTTGAATTTTAGCGATAGCAGTATTTTGATCGCTTCCTTTAATTAAGCTATAATATTTATCACTCACATTATAAACTGTGAATTCTGAACCATTTAAAGGTTGACCACCAAAGTCACTCATCACATCACCTGTATTTTGTTTATCAGCAGGTGTTCCTCCTTTATCAAAATCAAAAATACGTTTGTTGATTGTGATATTCGTATTTTTTACATCTACATTATCATCAGCTGAAACGATATGCTGATTTGACACAAAAGCGGTTGTTAACAACAAAATTGTTGCTAAAATCACTTGTAAGAATTTGTTTGTTTTCATATTTTTCTCCAAAATTTTCTATATAAGCTTGACAATAATTGACAAAGACTTTAGTTTATGACGGCTTTGGCTTACGTGTGTTATACCAAAAGCTAACTGCTATGATTACGACAATGACACCCAAAACAACCATTACCGACTTAACTTCACCTGTATCAGGTAAAAAAGGGAAATCAGGTGGTTTCGGATTTACCGAGTTTACTGGTGGGATAACTGGTGTTTTGACTGCTGTATTTTTAGGATACAGATTTATCGTTGTCAAATATGATGTTTTATCAACAGGATTCGCTACTGGTAATATAACCAACATCGGTGTCGCCGTCATCTTGACTTTACCAGCATCTTTGTCAGAGATCTGCTTCTCCAGTATCAGATAAGCACTGTTTTGAGAAGTAGGTTGAACACTAAATCGTGCAACACCATCTTCTCCATCGCTTGAAACCGTCACAACTTCCTGACTTGTTGGCTGATATGGCTTTATTTCGGCCAATAGGCTAGCCTTATCAGTATTTGTGACGTGTTTCATAAGCGCCTCTTTAGATGTACTTTTTAAAGCATTTGACACATAACTAGTGACATCATAAACATCGAAAGTGACCCCATTCAACCCATATGTTTTATCCGAATCAATCACACCTGAATTGGGATCATTAGGTGTAATCACTAACCCATTATCTTTAATTGTTTTTAAGTCTCCACTATCTTTAAAGACACGTTTATGTAAGATAAAGGTAATCGGTTGTTCATCTGCTGCTATTTTCTGAGCATTTGTAAAGGTTATCCCAAGAGACGTGATTAACAGCAACAGTAACAGATGACTTTTGTTATTTGGACCTTTAGGAAGTTGATGATGACGTAGACGTCTATTACGATAGTATAAGATACCACCGATAATCGCAACTAATCCCATAAAGATAAGACTCGCTATAAAATAGCCTGTCCGACCAGAGCCACCTGTACTAGGGAGAATACCTTTTTGCTGATTTTTAACGGTTAGTTTAATCGTATAATTATCAGCAGAAATAGGCTTCCCATCTTGTGTAACAGATCCATTCTTGTCAACAGTGATGATAATCGGCTGACTTAAAATAACATAACCATCTGGTGCTTTCGTCTCAGTTAACGTATACGTACCGGGTGTTAAGTTTGCAAATGTAAAAATAGCACCTGTTGAATCTGTATTAATACTGAACTCTTTACCACTCGAATTTACCAGTTTAAAACTAGCACCTGCTATATTTTTACCATTACTATCAGTTTTTGTGACCTGTAAATTTAAGGGTTTAAACTGTTTTGTATTTTTATAAGTCATGTCATCTACTTTAGTCCCATCATAACCATTAACAGCGACTTCCTCAGATACACTATAGTTGAATGCGACACCATTTGTATTATACTTAGGTAACGATAAACTAGGTTGACTAGTTGCATCTACTGCAAGTTTTGAGACACTTGTCGTCCATGTATCATTGCTGGACGTACCTTGGATAGTGGCAAATCCTTTTTGCCAAGCATTGTTTGTTACAGTATTGTTTCGTGTGATACCATATGTCACTTGAGTTGGTCGATTGGTTTTAATCCCATCATACTCTTCCCAAATCTTCTTTAGGTTAAGTGTGATTCCAGGGGCCTTCGCAGATGGCACACCAAAATCAACTTGATAATCAGGAGTGTTGATATTTGGCATCAGCGTCGTACGACCATTCATCTGATACCAATAATCTGGTTTAAAATCATTGGTCTCAGTATTTAAGCGAACTTGGTAATGAAATTGAACTTCTTCACCTGCACCTAAAGACATATCTGACACGTTTAATTGATTACTCGTCATATTCGTCGTAGGTAAATTCACAATTGGCTTAGTCCCAATACTTTTCACATCGACTGTACCATTATACTGAAATTGTGATCCTAGAGGATCTGATATCGTCGCATTGTTGACCGTATCGAATTCACTGATCACATTTTTTGCACGATCTTGTAGATATTTTTCGATAGCATTTGCTGAATCAGCATCTTGATAAAGACCTGGAGATGCTAGTAATTTCATATTAGGTAGAATTTGCTGACGTGTCATGTAGGGATTATAAGGGTCTTTTCTGTATCCATTGTCTTGATCTATCTGGATACCTAAGGCATGAAGTGTAATGCCTTTATCCTTGGAGATTTTAGCTTCTCCTAAAGTTGCTGGCCAAGTATCGCTGATTTTACTACCACCAGCAAAATATGATGTAGAATACTTGTAACCAAACCAATCACTTGTCCATAATTGTGAAGTATATGCTGGCTCATCCCTATCTTCTGTAGAGAATTTTGTTCCATAAACCACATTATTATTTTGGATAGCATCGGTTACCGTATAACTAAACGTCGGTACACCATCTGTCAGCAAAATCATCATCTTCTGATTTTGACTACTATCTTGATCTAACATCTCAGTACCTTTGCGAATTCCTAACTGAGTGAAAGTCCCACCTTGAAATGTTTGATTCACAGCACCATTTAGCGCAGCTACTTGACCTTGCGCTGAGACTGCTTTCATATCAACTTTAACGATACCTGTTTTTGTCGATAAATAATCCGGACTAGAATAACCAACTAAACCGACATTCACATAATCACCAATCCCAGCGTTTGTGATTTGTTTTAAAAAACTAGATATCCCAGATCGTACAGCGGCAGCTCGATCAGGCTCCATAGAGCCCGACATATCGACAACTAAGACGATATCAACCGGTTTGATATTTTTTTGATCGTTACCTCTGACATTTAGATAAACATCGTATAAGCCTGGTGTTGCTGTTTCTTTAGCGTACTTACGTATGGCAAACTGTGCAGCACTCCCTGTTCCACCATATTCTATATAAGAAGTGCTCTTGTTACTAGGATCACCATTCCATGATTTGTTGCCATCCCATTGATTTGTGGCATTGACATTACCTTGATGGTTAATGACTGTCTGATTGCCTGCTGGGATCCAACTATTAGTCGGATATATTCCTGTCGCATCAGTTGTATATTGCGGAACTATATTAGGACCAGCTGTTAACATTTCAGTCTGGGATTGAGTAGCAGTTGACTCACTTGCTGAAGTCGACGCCATTGTTTGCCTTGCTTGGGAGTTCGTCACTGAATTTGATGTAGTTGAAGCTGTACTTGAACTTGAACTTGGCGTTGCACTAGAACTGGATTTTGTTGAAGCTGTACTTGAACTTGGACTTGGTGTTGCACTAGAACTGGATGATGTTGAAGTACTCGACGTACCAGTTACTGTATTTTCTGGTGGTGTTAACGCATAAGTTTTACCAATGTCTTTTAAGATATCTGTTTGCAGGTTGCCAGATTTATCTTGTGCGTCAGCTTGAACATTTAAAGAAATCTTAGTAATACTACTTTCAGTTGTTAATCTGACATAGCCTTCATCTTGTGCTCTAAAGGTACTAAGCAATTGCTTATCTTTGGTTATCGTCCAGCCTTCTTCTGGTACTACGTAAATGGGTTGGCCTTGAGGATCTAAAAACTGAAATTTCAAACGCCTTGTTTCACCATCTTCAACTGCATGATAACGATAATGAATCACCCAAGCATTACCTGTTTGAGTAGGAGTTGCTTTATAACTGACTAATAAGTCATCATCTTGTATTAACATCGTTTCATCACTCGCTAATGAATCTGCTAATACAGTATATCCTTGGCTAATATTTGCTACTATACCCAAGCATAGTACCAAAAGGCTGAGCCAAGTCGCCCACTTTTTCTTCATATGTCGTCCCC
>OGJZ01003139.1_pt1 | contig 10551 bp, 4 predicted proteins | sample 1572321 | NCBI WGS metagenome assembly OGJZ01 (sample SAMEA2582086, study PRJEB24529) | metagenome | biome: Human gut stool | place: China | collected 2011 | reverse complement strand
TCGTGCCAAGGAGAGCCACCACAAGGTGTTTACTTATATCGCAGAGCAATTTTTCAGGTTTTTAAGGGGTGTCATCACTTGCATTGAGTTTTGTTGTTGTGCTATTTGTTAGGTAGCTAATAATTGAATTCGTTCCGTTTTTAGATATTGTCAATTTGTAATGGAAGTAGTAGAATAAAGGAGCAAGTAGGGGATATCTTTTCATGTCTGAAGCATTTACAATTTTCTACACCTACTTGCATGCGGTCAGTTTGTTCTTTTATCGTTGAAAAGCCAAAACCTTTAAACTCTAAATAAACTTTTTCATATAGTTACAATTTTTTGACCGCAGGCGCTCCACTATTGGGGCGCTTTTTAGGTATCAAAAAAAGACTATGGATAAACCACAGTCCGAAAGCGAATATTTGGTAAATGTAGAAAAAAGCCCTGTCACGCAAGCCCTCGTAAATATGAAACGCTACTAATATCATAACATTTTCTATATTTATTTTGGCTTTGTGCCAATACATATATTATAACACAAAAAATAGAAGTGACCCACCGCCTCCACAGCAAACCGTTTCATGGGCGTTAGACCACTTCTACCTTTACTTATATTGTAACACAAAACAAAGAGATAGACGACCGCGCTCCTATGGGTGCTCGATTTTCTACCTCTTTGACTACATTATAGCACAGGAGGCAGATAATGGAAATAGATAAGAAATTGACAAAGAAAAATGCTTATGAGGTTTTAAAATTGTATCGACGATATTCACGTATGGCTGGAGAAGAACTTATACCCAAAATAACAGATAACTACCTATTTGAGCTTAAAGTGGTAGAGTTAAATAGCAAACTGGAAAGGCAGTTACAAGCCTTTAAGGAACTACAGGAAATTACAGAAGCTATCAATAGCGTTGATAAGCAATATTTAAGGCAAATTCTTATTGAGAAGTATTGTAAATGGCACAATAAGAAAGATTATATCATCTATGATGAACTGATGATGTCAGAGAGTAATTTTTATCTGAAATTAGATGTGGGGTTCTTGAATTTGCCAGACATTATAAAAATGGTGAATTGTTAGTGTTTTCTTTAGAGCAACTCACGCGCCACAATCAATTCTAAGCCTCACAGATAGCTTGTAGAATAGACTACAGCAATCATTAAGACTTTCCGAGGGTAATTATACCAGACCAATGTTTTGTGTCTGATTTAACGACTGTAGAACGTGTTTAGGAGCAAAAGAAAGGTACCACCCTTTTTGGACGGTACTGGTGACAAATAAAACTCGAAAAAGTGGATAAGTGAAAACCACTCATCAAATGAGCGGTTGATATCACACGTAAAAAGAGTTTTTACTTTATCCACGTCTATTATTCTAACACAGAATAAAAAAAGTTTCAAGAGAAAGAGCCTTGCTAGTTGCAAAGCTCCAAAATCAGAAAGTGCGATACATGAACGAATTTAGTTTATCAGTATCTAAAAAAGTTATCAAAAGTTTATCAAGAACAACTATATTATACCATAGCCAAACTAAAAAAAGCACCTTTTTGGTGCTAGTTTCTTGCCTGCTGAACTCGTTAAAATTTACTCCCCTTTTTGTGGACTTTTGATAAAAATAAGTAAAAATGTAAGGAGATAGGTTTTTCCAGAAATCCTATAATATCAACGTTCCAAGGGTTCTATGCTAGTATATGGTTAGCTAAAGTCCAGTACGAAGTATTTTTTCTTACCGCGGCGGATAACAGTAAGTTCGTTATCGATTTTATCGTCATCAGAAAGTGTGTAGTCCAAATCTTGAACACGTTCACCGTTGATGTAGATAGCACCATTTTGAACGTCTTCACGTGCTTGACGTTTTGATGGTGAGATTTTAGCAGCAACAAGCATTTCAACGATGTTGCGGTTATCATCGTCTGAAACAGCGTAGTTAGGAACGTTGTTTAGACCTTGTTTCAATTCTTCTGCTGAAAGGCTCTTGATGTTTCCAGCGAAAAGTTGTTCAGTGATTTTTATAGCTTCTTTGTAAGCTTCTTCACCGTGAACAAGTGTAACAACTTCACGTGCTAGGACTTTTTGTGCCAAACGTTCGTGACGTGCAGCGTTAAATTCTTTTTCGATTTCAGCGATTTCATCTAGTGAAAGGAATGTGAAGATTTTCAAGAAGCGAACAGCATCATCGTCCATAACGTTGAGCCAGAATTGGTACATTTCGTATGGAGATGTTTTGTCAGCATCAAGCCAAACCGCATTTCCTTCAGATTTACCGAATTTTTTACCTGTAGCGTCAGTGATAAGTGGCACTGTCATAACGTGACCTGTTTTATCAGCTTTACGACGAATAAGTTCTGTACCAGCAGTCATATTACCCCATTGGTCAGAACCACCAATTTGCAAAGTAACGTTGTATTTGTCGTTTAATTCGTAGAAGTCGTAACCTTGCATGATTTGGTAGGCAAACTCAGTGTATGAGATACCTGTTTCAATACGTTTTTTAACTGATTCTTTACTCATCATTGCATTGACAGTAAAGTATTTACCAACATCACGTAGGAAGTCGATGAAGCTAATGTTACCAAACCAGTCATAGTTGTTAACCATAACGGCTTTGTTGTCGCCATTTTCGAAATCAAGGAAACGTGACAATTGATTTTGAATTTTAACAACCCATCCATCAACAGTTTCTTTTGTTTGAAGACTGCGTTCAGCGTCTTTAAATGATGGGTCACCGATAAGTCCTGTAGCTCCTCCAACAAGAGCATATGGTTTATGTCCTGCCATTTGAAGGCGACGTGATGTTAGAATGGCAACCAAGTGACCAAGGTGAAGACTATCAGCTGTAGGATCATAACCAGTATAATAGGATACTTGCCCTTCTGTTAATGCTTTGACAAGGGCTTCTTCATCAGTTGTTTGAAAAACTAAGCCACGTTCTTTGAGTTCTTCGAATATGTTCACGAGCTTTCTCCTTACTTAAAATTTTGAGGGTGACATTTGTGTCTTCTAGCTGGGCTAGATTTTCCCTCAATGATATTGTAGTTTACAGGCTATTATATCAAAAAGCGGTGCCTCTATGCAAGCTTTATCAAAGTTTGGTATAATATTATCGAGGTATTAGAATGAGTAAGAGAAATAAAAATAAGAAAAAAGCAGATCGTCAGAAGCTTGGCTTACTAGATTTTGGATCAGTCTTTTTGAGGACAGTTAAGTTATTAACCGACTTTTTTTATATTATTGTCATCTTGTTTGGCATGTTGGGAGTCGGTCTAGCTTTTGGTTATCTTGCTAGTCAGATAGATGCAGTTAAAATCCCTGATAAGGAGAGCTTGGTCAGTCAGGTGACATCTTTGACGCGCGTGTCACAGATGTCTTATTCTGATGGCAGTTCGATTGCTGCCATTGATACGGACTTGCTACGTACACCAGTTGCTAGCGAAGCTATTTCAGAAAATATCAAACATGCCATTGTAGCAACTGAGGATGAAAATTTTGAAGGGCATGATGGTGTGGTTCCTAAGGCGGTTTTCCGTGCGACTTTGGGATCTGTTCTTGGCCTAGGTGAAACTAGTGGTGGGTCAACGTTGACGCAACAGTTAATCAAGCAACAGGTACTAGGTGATGATCCAACCTTCAAACGTAAATCACGTGAGATTATCTATGCGTTGGCTTTGGAACGTTATTTGAATAAAGATGAGATTTTGACTGATTACCTGAATGTGTCACCTTTTGGACGTAACAATAAGGGTGAAAATATTGCTGGGATTGAAGAGGCTGCTCAAGGAATCTTTGGGGTGCCTGCAAGTGATTTGACGATTCCACAAGCTGCATTTTTAGCTGGTTTGCCACAAAGTCCGATTGTATATTCTCCATATACAGCAGCTGGTCAGCTAAAAGATGCTGAGAATATGGCTTATGGTCTTTCTCGTCAACAAGATGTTCTTTACAACATGTATCGCGCAGGCTATTTGACAAAAGATGAGTACAATGAGTATAAGTCATACGATGTTAGTCAAGACTTTATTCAACCAGCATCTGCAACAACAAGTTCTCACGATTTCCTTTACTATTCTGTCCTAGAAGAAGCACAAGATATCATGTATGATTACTTGATTGAGAAAAATGGTGTTTCTGAACAAGAATTAAAAAACGATACAACGAAAGAATCTTACCGTAAATTAGCTTCTGAAACTTTGCAACAAGGTGGCTACACGGTCAAGACAACAATTGATAAGAATGTCTACAATGCCATGCAAAACGCAGTAGCACAGTATGGTAGCACACTGGATCAAGGAAGTTCTCAACAAGTCGATGTTGGGAATGTCTTGATGGATAATTCTACTGGTGCGATTTTAGGATTTATCGGTGGCAGGGATTATTCAACCAACCAAAATAACCACGCTTTTGATACTGCGCGCTCACCAGGTTCAAGTATCAAACCGATTATCGCTTACGGTATTGCCATTGATCAAGGGCTTCTTGGCAGTGCAAGTATTCTTTCTAATTACCCAACGAATTTCTCAAGTGGTCAACCAATCATGCACGGTAACGACGTCGGAACTGGCATGATTAACCTTCAAGAAGCACTTAATATATCATGGAATATTCCAGCTTATTGGACTTATCAGATGTTGCTCAATCACAATGTTGATGTTGAGTCTTACATGAAGAAGATGAATTATAGCGTTGATAATTACGCGATTGAAAGTCTGCCTTTAGGTGGTGGTATTGAAACAACCGTTCTTCAACAGGTAAATGCTTATCAAATGATTTCAAACGGTGGTGTTTACATGAAAGGATACTTGGTTGATAGCATCACTGATAATAAAGGTAATGTCATTTACCAACACAAGGCAAATCCAGTTCGTGTCTTCTCAGAAGCAACAGCTAGTATTTTGAACCAGTTATTGAAAGATGTTGTTAAAGGTGGCGCAACTACTGAGTTCTACAAAGATTTACAAGCTTTGAATGGTCAAGCAGCGCAAGCAGATTGGTCAGGAAAAACAGGTACAACCGACAATTATACGGATGTTTGGTTGATGCTTTCAACACCAAAAGTAACTTTAGGTGGTTGGGTAGGTAACGATGATAATACCTCTCTAGACTCAATGGCTGGTTACAAATACAACGCTCAGTATATGGCTGATTTGGTTAATAGCATTTATAATGCTAATGCGAATACATTTGGAACAGACAAATACAACTTGTCTTCAAATGTGATTAAGTCAACAGTTCTAAAAGTAACTGGTTTGCAGCCTGGTACGGTAACGGTAAATGGTCGCTCGCTTAATGTTAGCGGCGAGACAACAACAAGTTATTGGGCTAAGACTGGCGCTGGTAATATGACCTATAAATTTGCTATCGGTGGAACAGATAGTGACTACACGAAAGCATGGGACGCATTGCTTCATAATCCGGCAATTAAAACCAACAGCAGTAACTAAAAATACTTGCAAAAATTGAAAAAATAAGGTATAATATTAACAACTATTTGTCGTCTGCTTTAGTTGAAATATTGTCCAACTAAGGTTTGCAGCAGTTAAATCACACTTTTTATGGTCAGATTTAGCTGCTCTTTTTGTGCCTAATTTTAGAAAAAATGCGGTTTGTAACCTATATTTAAAGTTTCTAAAAATTCACATCAACGACACACTTGGCGGGGTGTTTTAAGCATCCTAACTATAAAGGTCAAAATGAAAAAGTAATGATTGTTCTCGTCGTATGAAGAGAATTGTGGTTATGATGGAGTTTATAGACCTCTGTATTTTAATGAAGGAGTAAAAAACTTGGCAGGACATGAAGTTCAGTACGGGAAACACCGTACACGTCGTAGCTTTTCAAGAATCAAGGAAGTTCTTGATTTACCTAACTTGATTGAAATTCAAACGGATTCTTTTAAAGACTTCTTGGATAACGGATTAAGAGAAGTTTTTGAAGATGTACTTCCAATTACAAACTTTACGGATACTATGGAACTTGAATTTGTTGGTTACGAATTGAAAGAGCCTAAGTATACGCTTGAAGAAGCTCGTATCCACGATGCATCTTACTCAGCACCTATTTTTGTAACCTTCCGTTTGATTAACAAAGAAACAGGAGAAATCAAAACTCAAGAAGTTTTCTTCGGTGATTTCCCAATTATGACTGAAATGGGTACATTCATCATCAATGGTGGTGAACGTATTATCGTTTCTCAGTTGGTTCGTTCTCCTGGTGTTTATTTCAACGATAAAGTTGATAAAAACGGTAAAGTTGGTTACGGTTCAACTGTAATCCCTAACCGTGGAGCATGGCTTGAATTAGAAACAGATTCAAAAGACATTGCTTACACACGTATCGACCGTACACGTAAAATTCCATTTACAACACTTGTACGTGCTCTTGGTTTCTCAGGTGATGATGAAATCATGGATATCTTTGGTGACAGCGAACTTGTTCGTAACACTATCGAAAAAGATATTCACAAAAACCCAGCAGATTCACGTACTGACGAAGCACTTAAAGAAATTTACGAACGTCTTCGTCCAGGTGAACCAAAAACAGCTGATAGCTCACGTAGCTTGCTTGTAGCTCGTTTCTTTGACCCACGTCGTTATGACTTGGCAGCTGTTGGTCGTTACAAAATCAACAAAAAACTTAACATCAAGACTCGTCTCTTGAACCAAACAATTGCTGAAAACTTGGTTGATGCTGAAACTGGTGAAATCCTTGTTGAAGCTGGTACAGTAATGACACGTGATGTTATCGATTCAATTGCTGATCAATTGGATGGTGACCTTAACAAATTTGTTTACACACCAAACGATTACGCTGTTGTCACTGAACCTGTTGTTCTTCAAAAATTCAAAGTTGTATCACCAGTTGATCCAGACCGCGTTGTTACAATCGTTGGTAATGCAAATCCTGATGACAAAGTACGTGCGCTTACACCAGCTGATATCTTGGCTGAAATGTCATACTTCCTTAACCTTGCTGAAGGTCTAGGTAAAGTTGATGATATCGACCACCTTGGTAATCGTCGTATTCGTGCCGTTGGTGAATTGCTTGCTAACCAATTCCGTATTGGTCTTGCTCGTATGGAACGTAACGTTCGCGAACGTATGTCAGTACAAGATAATGAAGTGTTGACACCACAACAAATCATCAACATCCGTCCTGTAACTGCAGCCGTTAAAGAATTCTTTGGTTCTTCTCAATTGTCACAGTTCATGGACCAACACAACCCACTTTCTGAGTTGTCTCACAAACGTCGTTTGTCAGCCTTAGGACCTGGTGGTTTGACTCGTGACCGTGCTGGTTATGAAGTTCGTGACGTGCACTACACTCACTATGGTCGTATGTGTCCGATTGAAACTCCTGAAGGACCTAACATCGGTTTGATCAATAACTTGTCTACATACGGACACCTTAACAAATATGGTTTCATCCAAACACCATATCGTAAAGTTGACCGCGCTACAGGTGTGGTTACAAACGAAATCGTTTGGTTGACTGCCGATGAAGAAGATGAATACACAGTAGCACAGGCTAACTCAAAACTTAACGAAGATGGAACATTTGCTGAAGACATCGTTATGGGTCGTCACCAAGGTAATAACCAAGAGTTCCCATCAAACATCGTTGACTTCGTTGACGTTTCACCTAAACAAGTAGTTGCCGTTGCGACAGCATGTATTCCTTTCCTTGAAAACGATGACTCTAACCGTGCCCTTATGGGTGCCAACATGCAACGTCAAGCGGTGCCATTGATTGATCCACACGCACCATATGTTGGTACTGGTATGGAATATCAAGCAGCCCACGATTCAGGTGCTGCCGTCATCGCTAAACACGATGGACGAGTTGTTTTCTCTGACGCTGAAAAAGTTGAAGTTCGTCGTGAAGATGGTTCACTTGATGTTTACCACATCACTAAATTCCGTCGTTCTAACTCAGGTACAGCTTATAACCAACACACACTTGTTAAAGTTGGCGATATCGTTGAAAAAGGTGACTTCATCGCTGATGGTCCTTCAATGGAAAAAGGTGAAATGGCCCTTGGTCAAAACCCAATCGTCGCTTACATGACTTGGGATGGTTATAACTATGAAGATGCCATCATCTTGAGTGAACGTCTTGTTAAAGAAGATGTTTACACATCAGTTCACTTGGAAGAATTTGAATCAGAAACACGCGATACTAAGTTAGGCCCTGAAGAAATCACTCGCGAAATTCCAAACGTTGGTGAAGAAGCTCTTAAAGACCTTGACGAAATGGGTATCATCCGTATTGGTGCTGAAGTTAAGGAGGGTGACATCCTTGTAGGTAAAGTAACACCTAAAGGTGAAAAAGACCTTTCTGCTGAAGAACGTCTTCTTCACGCAATCTTCGGTGATAAATCTCGTGAAGTTCGTGATACATCACTTCGTGTACCACACGGTGGAGATGGTGTCGTTCGTGACGTTAAAATCTTTACACGTGCAAACGGTGATGAATTGCAATCAGGTGTTAACATGCTCGTTCGTGTTTACATCGCACAAAAACGTAAAATCAAAGTCGGAGATAAAATGGCCGGTCGTCACGGTAACAAAGGGGTTGTTTCTCGTGTTGTTCCAGTTGAAGACATGCCTTACCTTCCAGACGGAACTCCAGTCGATATCATGTTGAACCCACTTGGGGTGCCATCACGTATGAATATCGGTCAGGTTATGGAACTTCACCTTGGTATGGCAGCTCGTAACTTGGGCATCCACATCGCAACACCAGTCTTTGACGGAGCAAGCTCAGAAGACCTCTGGGATACTGTTCGTGAAGCAGGTATGGATAGCGATGCTAAGACCATTCTTTACGATGGCCGTACAGGTGAGCCATTTGACAACCGTGTTTCTGTCGGTGTCATGTACATGATCAAGCTTCACCACATGGTTGATGATAAACTCCATGCTCGTTCTGTCGGACCATACTCAATGGTTACCCAACAACCACTCGGAGGGAAAGCTCAGTTTGGTGGACAACGTTTCGGGGAAATGGAAGTTTGGGCCCTTGAGGCTTATGGTGCGTCTAATGTCCTTCAAGAAATCTTGACCTACAAGTCAGATGATGTCAACGGACGTTTGAAAGCTTATGAAGCGATTACCAAAGGAAAACCAATTCCAAAACCAGGTGTGCCAGAGTCCTTCCGAGTACTCGTGAAAGAATTGCAATCACTTGGATTGGATATGCGTGTCCTAGATGAAGATGACAAAGAAGTTGAACTTCGCGACCTTGACGAAGGGGAAGACGACGATGTTATCCACGTAGATGATCTAGAAAAAGCACGTGAAAAAGCAGCTAAGGAAGCTCGCGCAGCTTTCGAAGCTGAAGGGAAAGAAGATTAATAAAATATGTAGTTCAAGAGAGTAGAAAACCTGAGAAGGTTGTCTATCTCGAAGCTTTAGAGTTGAAGGTGTGAAGAAAATTCCTTCTCTCCTTCACAAAAAGCAAAAGAACATACAATCGATAATGAACATAAAGAAAGGTAAGAAATAGTGGTTGATGTAAATCGTTTTAAAAGTATGCAAATCACCCTAGCTTCTCCAAGTAAGGTCCGTTCATGGTCTTATGGAGAGGTCAAGAAACCTGAAACAATCAACTACCGTACATTGAAACCAGAACGTGAAGGTCTCTTTGATGAAGTCATCTTTGGTCCTACAAAAGACTGGGAATGTGCGTGTGGAAAATACAAACGAATCCGTTACAAAGGGATTGTTTGTGACCGCTGTGGTGTGGAAGTAACACGTGCCAAGGTTCGTCGTGAACGAATGGGGCATATCGAGTTGAAAGCTCCTGTATCACACATCTGGTACTTCAAAGGAATCCCTTCTCGTATGGGATTGACCTTGGACATGAGTCCTCGTGCCCTTGAAGAAGTCATCTACTTCGCAGCTTACGTGGTTATCGATCCAAAAGATACACCGCTTGAGCACAAATCCATCATGACAGAACGCGAATACCGTGAACGCTTGCGTGAATACGGACCAGGTTCCTTTGTTGCCAAGATGGGGGCAGAAGCGATCCAAGACCTCTTGAAACAAGTGGATTTGGAAGCTGAAATTGCTGTCTTGAAAGAAGAATTGAAGACTGCAACTGGTCAAAAACGTGTGAAGGCTGTTCGCCGTTTGGATGTCTTAGATGCCTTCTACAAATCTGGAAACAAACCAGAATGGATGGTTCTCAACATCCTTCCTGTTATTCCACCAGATCTTCGTCCGATGGTCCAATTGGATGGTGGCCGTTTTGCTGCCTCTGACTTGAACGACCTTTACCGTCGTGTGATCAACCGGAACAACCGTTTGGCTCGTTTGCTTGAGTTGAATGCTCCTGGTATCATCGTGCAAAACGAAAAACGGATGCTTCAAGAAGCGGTTGACGCTTTGATTGACAATGGTCGTCGTGGTCGTCCAATCACAGGACCAGGTAGCCGTCCACTTAAATCATTGAGCCACATGCTCAAAGGGAAACAAGGACGCTTCCGTCAAAACTTGCTCGGTAAACGGGTTGACTTCTCAGGACGTTCCGTTATCGCCGTTGGTCCAACTCTTAAGATGTACC
>OGJZ01003131.1_pt1 | contig 10571 bp, 10 predicted proteins | sample 1572321 | NCBI WGS metagenome assembly OGJZ01 (sample SAMEA2582086, study PRJEB24529) | metagenome | biome: Human gut stool | place: China | collected 2011 | reverse complement strand
GATAAATACGCATTAAGCCATCTTCTAAAGAAAGGTAGAAACGTGAAGAACCTGGGTCACCTTGACGACCTGAACGACCACGCAACTGGTTATCAATACGACGGGATTCATGGCGTTCTGTCCCGATAATATGTAAACCACCGGCTTGCATCACGATCTCGTGATTTTTCTCCCATTCAGCTTTGATTGCTTCAATTTGCTCTGGTGTTGGATTATCCAATTTTGCTACTTGAGCTTTCCAGTTACCACCCAAGATAATATCGGTACCGCGACCAGCCATATTGGTTGCAATGGTTACTGCACCTGGTGCCCCCGCTTCAGCAACGATTTCCGCTTCTTGTGCGTGGAATTTTGCATTCAATACATTGTGTTTGATGCCCGCTTTATCTAACGCTTGAGAAAGCATTTCAGATTTTTCAACTGACACGGTACCCACAAGAACTGGTTGATTGCGAGCAACGCAGTCTTTGATATCTTCAATAATCGCATTGAATTTGTATTCTTCATTCTCAAACATGACGTCCGTACGATCATCACGAATCATTGGACGGTTGGTTGGGATGACGACAGTTTCCAAACCATAAATTTGTTGGAATTCAAAGGCTTCGGTATCAGCTGTACCTGTCATACCCGCTAATTTGTCATAAAGACGGAAGTAGTTTTGGTAAGAAATCGACGCAACAGTTTGGTTTTCACTCTTAATTTCTACGCCTTCTTTCGCTTCGATCGCTTGGTGTAAACCATCAGACCAACGACGACCCGCCATAGTACGACCAGTATGCTCATCGACGATCACGATCTCGCCATCTTTCACGATATAGTCTACATCGCGCTCAAATAAGGTGTTTGCACGCAATGCCGCCATAACGTGGTGTAACAACACAATACGCGCAGGTGAATAAAGTGAATCACCTTCAGGCATTAAACCTTGTTCGATTAACCAATTCTCTACTTTTTCTTGACCACGCTCAGTCAAATACGCCTGTTTGGTTTTAAGATCTAAGGTGTAATCGCCTTCACCGGTATATTCTTCCGTATCTTCTTTTTCTTGCTTAATTAAATTCGGAATTAATTTATTTACCGCAATATAAAGCTCAGAGCTGTCTTCCGCTTGACCTGAAATAATCAATGGCGTACGCGCTTCATCGATTAAAATTGAGTCCACTTCATCCACTAACGCATAGCCTAAATGACGTTGGAAACGCTCTTCTTTGGAATGCGCTAAGTTATCACGAAGATAATCGAAACCTAATTCGCTGTTTGTCGCGTATGTAATATCTGCCGCATAAGCTTCACGTTTTGCTTCAGGCGGTAAGCCAGGGATATTCACCCCAACAGTCATACCTAAGAATTCAAATAATGGACGATTGGTATCCGCGTCACGACGTGCCAAGTAATCATTCACTGTCACAACATGTACGCCTTTACCTTCCAATGCCATTAAATAACAAGGCAAGGTTGCGGTTAAGGTTTTACCTTCACCCGTACGCATCTCAGCGATACAACGGTTTGTTAGCACCATACCACCAATTAATTGCACATCGAAATGGCGCATACCAAGTACACGTTTACCCGCTTCACGCACGGTAGCAAACGCTTCAGGTAAAAGTTGTTGTAAGGTTTCACCGTTAGCTAAACGGCTACGGAACTCGTCAGTTTTTGCTCTTAATTCATCATCACTTAATGCTTCAAAAGCCGGCTCCATTTTGTTGATTTTCGCAACTTGTTTTCTTAATCTGCGTAAAATACGATCGTTACGGCTGCCAAAAATTTTTGTTAAAAAACTCATAATTTCTCTTTCAAATAAAAAATAAAAAGGATCATCCGATTAAAAAATCGGTTCGTTCAAAAATAAAAGAAAATTAAATGATGGCTGGGCCGGCACGAATAGGGGCAAAAACAGGAAACTCTGCCGCAATAAAGTGCGGTTGAATTTTTTCGTGTTTTTGATTGGAATGGGTTTTGTGATTTGTTGGCTGAGGTTGAACCTGCAATGCTTGACGAATTTCACGCACCGCAATCAACATATGTTGTTCAGATGATGTTTGATAATTTTCGCCACTCATATTTGATGAAGGCTGAGCCTCCAATCCCTGAGCAACAGGTAAAGCAAAAATCGCAATCATGCTTAACAGCAACTGCGACCAGAAATTTGTTTTACCTTTGTTTGATTTCATCATCTTATTGTCTCTGACAAAATTTGTGTGTATTGTATCGGAAATTCAACGTAAAGTCATTATTGGGGTATTTTTGTGGAAAACAAGCATGAGCGTTATCAAAAAGCCATGAATATTATTGATGTGCTAGAGGGATCACAATTTGCCAAAATCATGCAGAAAGGATTAATGTTGAATGAACTGAACCAAAACATCAGTCGCCTTTTTCCTCAAGAATTTAAAGGACTTTTTCGTTTAGGCTCCATCACAGATGGGAAACTTTTTATCGAAGTCAAAAGTGCGGTCGTTCGCCAAGGGATTTTATTTCGCCAACGCGAATTACTCGCCGCAATTCAACCGACTTATCCCGAAGTAAAAGGCTTTGAGATTAAAATCAATCCCGAACTAACCTGCTAAACTAACCTTTAAAGATGGCGATTAATTCTTTTACCTTAACTCGTTTCTCTGAAGATTGACTGATCGAGCGCTGTACTTTAACGCGTTTGAATTTTGCCCCTTTGTAAATCTCACGTGTGAATTTTGTATCGTGGTTAGAAATCACGACAGAAATTTGCTTTTCTTTTTGTGCTTTCTTTGCACATTCCGCTAAATTCTTTTGATGCTCAAGGCCAAACGAATTTCCCGCATATCCAGTAAAATTAGTATCTTGCGGAAGCGGTGCATAAGGCGGATCACAGTAGATCACGCTGTGTTTATCCGCTAATTCAAATGTTTGTTGAAAATCAGCACATAAAAAGACCGCACTTTGTGCCTTATGAGCAAAATAGCGCAATTCATCTTCTGGGAAATAATGGGTTTTATAAGCGCCAAAGGGCACATTAAACTCATTTTTACTGTTATAACGGCACAATCCATTAAATCCAAAGCGGTTCAAATAAAGGAACAACACCGAACGCACGAAAGGATCGGTGGATTGATTAAAGGCTTCACGCTGTGCGTAATAATAGTCGGCTGTATTCGCATTTTCAGCGAAGAAAATTGGCTTACAAGCCTCAATATAGGCATCCACATTTTCTTTGACGATATTAAACAAGTTAATCAAATCAGGATTAATATCCGCCAAAATATAACGTTCAAAATGAGAATTTAAAAAAACAGCGCCCGCGCCAACAAAGGGTTCAATCAAACACTGTTTTCTTTTTGGAAAGACTCGGTTGAGATCGTCCGTTAAACGAAATTTACCGCCCGCCCATTTCAAAAACGGGCGGTGTTTAATTCGAGGTTTCGTTTTGTTATTTTTCGGACGCAACATGAGAGCAATGACAGTTAGTCATGTTGTGTGCAACGCTCAATGGCGTTTAGCACAAGAGATTTGTCAGTATCAGTCGCCACGTAGGCTTGACCAAGGGCTTTTAGCAACACAAGACGCAACTTGCCTGCCAGCACTTTTTTATCTCGCATCATATGCGGTAAATAATCGTCTGGTTGCATGGTATCAGGCGAAACGGTCGGCAAATTAGCACGTGCTAAAAGCTTTTCTAAACGTGCAACATCTTCAAAAGAAAGATCGCCTAATTGTTCAGATAACACCGTAGCCATCATGGTTCCAGCTGCAACAGCTTCACCATGTAACCAGTTTCCGTAGCCTAAATGTGTTTCGATCGCATGACCAAAAGTATGGCCTAGATTTAATAATGCACGATCACCTTTTTCAGTTTCATCGCGCGCAACAACATCCGCTTTGATTTGGCAACAACGCGCAATGCAATGTTGAAGTGACTGTTGATTTAACGCAACTAATTCATCAATATGTGCTTCAAGCCATTCAAAAAAGGCATAATCTAAAATCGCCCCATATTTAATGACTTCCGCAAGTCCCGCATTCACTTCACGTTTTGGCAAGGTATTGAGTGTAAGGGTGTCAATGATCACCGTAGAAGGTTGATAAAACGCCCCAATCATATTTTTGCCTAACTCATGATTAACGGCTGTTTTGCCACCAACAGAAGAATCCACTTGGGCTAATAATGTGGTAGGAATTTGAATAAAACGCACACCACGCTGATAACTTGCTGCAGCAAAACCTGCCACATCACCAATCACACCACCACCTAATGCAATAATGGTGGTATCTCGCCCATGATTATGCTTTAAAAGTGCGGTAAAAATGAGGTTTAAAGAATCGAGCGTTTTGTATTTTTCGCCATCTGGCAATAATACCGATTCAACCTGACAGCCGATTTTTTCTAGCGTTTGTGTAACGGTTTCAAGATAATATTGTGCGACGGTTGGATTAGTCACGATCATCACTTTATCCCCTTTCTTCAGCGGATAACAGGTTTCATCTTTTAATAAACCTTCGCCAATATAAATGGGATAACGACGTTCTTTTAATTCAACATTTACGCACAACATTTTTAATCCTTAGAGTGAACCGTTTAAGCCGTTTAGATTATCAATTAAATCAACAATTTGATTAACCATTACTTTGGCATTTTGCTCATCTGTTGGCAAAGTAATATCCGCAATTTCTTCGTATAACGGATTACGCACTTTAGCTAAATCTTCAAGCACTTGACGTGGGTCATCAGCCCCTTGTAATAATGGGCGCTTTTTATCACGTTGTGTACGTTGATATTGCTTATCTACCGTGGTTTCTAAATAAATGACAATGCCACGAGCAGAAAGATAATTACGATTCTCTTTTGACATCACTGCCCCACCACCAGTGGAAAGCACGACGCCTTGTAATTGAGTTAATTCATTGATAATACGTTCTTCACGCTTACGAAAGCCTTCTTCGCCTTCTAAATCAAAAATCCAGCCAATGTCTGCTCCCGCACGTTCCTCAATTACGGCATCTGAATCGACAAAATCCATATTCAATTGTTGCGCAAGCTGACGGCCAATGGTGCTTTTACCCGCGCCCATTGGACCTACTAAAAAAATATTACGTTTTTCAGCCATTGTTATTCTTCTAACTTAAATAATGTTCAAATTAATCTTTCCTAATAAAAACTGGCCACCTGAAAAAATGGCAGCCCGAAAGATCACCCAAAAAATAATGAAGATTATCGCAATAAATCCCCCTATGTTTCAACCTTTAGCGGGAATTTATTTTAAGAAGTGCAAAAGTGCGGCTAGTTTTTTAGGGATTTTTATGTTTAGAGTAATACTCACCTCTAAAGTCGCAACTAAACTAACCTTTTAAGCATAATGCTTACCTTTATTTTCAACTAAAATTGCTCTGGATAGCACCTTTAAACAGGCTATAAATTAGGCATTAAATAATATATAATGGCACGCTAAATTACATTTTACGTTTAATTATGTCTCAATCTCAAAAGCACATTTTAGTTATTTCTTATTCACAAACAGGGCAGTTGAATGAGCTGACTCAGCATTTTCTTCAACCATTGAAGCAACAAGAAAATATTGCCATTGACGAATGCCAAATTAAACCGATTCAACCCTATACTTTCCCTTGGAAATTTCTTCCCTTTTTTAATCAATTTCCAGAATCGGTTCATCTCAAACCGGCACCGATTGAAACGCCAATATTACAACGCGAAAAATATGATTTAGTCATCATCGCTTACAGCGTGTGGTTTCTATCGCCTTCACAACCTATCACCGCATTTTTACAATCTGAACATGCTAAAATCTTAAAAAATACGCCTGTCATTACACTGATTGGCTGCCGTAATATGTGGTTGATGGCACAAGAAAAAATGAAAAAAATGCTGACCGCACTTGATGCTAATTTAATTGGCAATGTGGTTAAAACTGACCAATCCAATGCTTGGGCAAGCTTTATTACCACTCCTGCATGGATGCTTAGTGGAAAAAAACGTTATTTTTCATGGCTGCCTAGTGCAGGAATTAGTGATGCAGATATGCAAGATATGCAACGTTTTGGATATCGTTTAGTACAGATTCTGAACGAAAATCAACCTTTAGATAAATCACTTTTCCAAAACATGGGCGCCGTCAAAATTGATGAAAAATTAATGATGAGCGAAAAAGTCGGTCATCGCAGCTTTTATATCTGGGGAAAATTGCTGTTAAAGTGCGGTCAAATTTCGCCTGTTTTTCGTCAAGCCGTACTCTATTTTTATATTGTATTTTTGATTATACTAATTCTTACTGTTGTACCACTTTCAGCCGTGGTAAAACGTTTATTAAAACCATTATTAAAAGAAAAATTGGCGCACCAGAAGCGCTACTTTGCTGAACCTTCAGGGGAATAATTTTGACTGTATTACATGATGTTTACATTAATCGAGTTGCTGCTTTTTTACCAAATGAACCCGTAAGTAATGATCAAATGGAACAAGTACTCGGTATGATTGGTGATACGCCGTCCCGTGTACGTAAAATGATCTTACGTTCGAATGCAATTAAAACTCGTCACTATGCGATTAATCCGGAAAATCGAGAAACAACACATACCAGTACTGAACTAGCAGTGGAGGCTATTAATGATTTAATTCGCCAAGGGATGGATGTCAATGAGGTGAGTTGCTTGACATGCGGTACGTCTTACCCCGATCAAATTATGCCGGGTCAAGGTGTCATGGTGCATGGTTTAATTCCCAATGCACCACCTTATGAAGTCCTAACTGCCGCGGGTGTTTGTGTAGCGGGTATGGCAGCAATGAAGCATGCTTATAATGCTGTTCGAACTGGTGAACATCAAAGTTCAATTGCCGTGGCATCTGAAGCGGCATCTGCCATCATGCGAGGTGAACATTTTCAAGCCGAAATTGAACAAAGGCTGTTAGATGAAGCCAAACCGGAAATCGGTTTTGAAAAAGATTTCCTACGTTGGATGCTTTCTGATGGTGCTGGTGCCGTACAATTAAGTAATCAAGCCAATCAGCATGGACTTAGCTTAAAGATCCACTGGATTGATCTCATTTCTTACGCCAACGAAATGCCTGTGTGTATGTATGCGGGCGCAGAGATTCGCAATGAACAATTTGTGAGTTGGAAAAACGTCACTAAAGAAGAGCGTGAAGCGCGCAGCCTGATGGCTGTTAAACAAGATGTCAAATTACTCAATGAAAATATTGTGCGTTGTACGGTTGAAAATGCGCTATTACGCTTAATTGATAAATATGATTTAAAAGCGGACGAAATTGATTATTTCTTACCTCATTATTCTTCAGGCTTTTTCCGAGATAAATTATTAGAGGGTCTGAAAAATATTAATTTTGAGATCCCACAAAAAAAATGGTTCACTAATCTTGAAAGTAAAGGGAATACAGGTTCAGCATCAATTTATATCATTTTGCAAGAATTTCTAGAGAAATTCCCGCTCAAAAATGGACAAAAAATATTGTGCTACATTCCAGAGAGTGGTCGTTTTTCCTCTTGTTTTATGCTACTTGAGGTTGTGGATGGACATTAATGAAATCCCACAAGACAACAGTAAAATTTTTCGTGGGCAAAAGAAAGTCATTTATGCCACCCAAAATGGTCAGTATAAACCTGGCACTACGACAGGTTGGGATACGGAAGCATTTGTCACCGAACAAGCCGTTGAAGAATTTAACCAACTGACGAATGAAGCCTTAGATGCGGTAAAACGCGGTGAAAAATCGCCACTCTTTTATTATATGTATCGTTATCGTTTTGACCTACCTACGCTTGCTCAAACAACAGGGCTGTGGCAGTGGCAAATTAAGCGACATTTTAAACCGAGCATCTTTGAGAAACTGTCGGATAATATATTGGCTAAATATGCAGATGCATTTGGCGTATCAACTTCAACATTAAAAACGATCTAAAAAATTACTGTTATATATTAATTCTTATGAACAATTTCCAGCATCAGCACACGGCTCACTGCGAAAGTGGTGTCATGTCCACTATGTTGAAAGCACAAGGTGTCAATTTTAACGAGGCGATGGTTTTCGGCTTAGCCTCGGCGTTGACCTTTGTTTATATTCCATTAGTCAAAGTCAATGGAATGCCACTCATATCCTACCGCATGCCACCCAAATCAATCATTAAAAATGTGGCAAAACATTTACAAGTACGGTTAAAAATACAAAAATTTCGTGCACCACAAGCTGGACAAGAAGCCCTAGATTTTGCATTGGCTGAAAATAAATTAGTTGGGTTACAAACTTCTGTTTTCTGGTTACCTTATTTTCCACCAGAAATGCGTTTTCATTTTAATGCTCACAATCTAATTGTGTACGGCAAAGAACAAAATGACTATTTAATTAGCGATCCCGTCTTTGAAACGGTACAGCGTTGTGCTGCTGAAGATTTACAACGGGCACGTTTTGCGAAGGGCGCATTAGCGCCGAAAGGGTTGATGTATTATTTTGAAAATCAACCTGATTTAACACAAATTGACTTATCAAACCTCATCCGTAAAGCCATTCGTAAAAATGCCAAACAAATGTTGGCTCCGCTCTTTTTCGTCGGTGTAAAAGGCATTCGTACCGTTGCCAAACAAATTGAAAAACTGGCAACGCACCCATCGGAAAAATACAAACGCTTATATTTAGGCCATATCGTGCGTATGCAAGAAGAAATTGGCACTGGTGGCGCAGGCTTCCGTTATTTATACGCCTATTTCCTTGAACAAGCCGCTGATATCTGCCAAGAGCCTAAATATAAACTAGCCTCTGAACACATGACGGAAATCGGCGACATGTGGCGCCAATTCGCGGGCTTGTGTGTGAAGCAATGCAAAAAGCCAACTAATGATGGATATATAAAAATATCAGAATATTTAAAAGATATTTCTGATTTGGAATCTCTTTTTTTTAAGAAATTATTATAAGGATTATAAAATGAACACAGAATATTTAATCACATTTGAATCTGAGAAAAAATTATGTAATACCTCAAATAACTTTAAGAAATTGTTAAGCATACATAATGAAATAGTAATAGATGGCAATAATTTTAAATTTAAGAATAAAAAATTTAAGTATGAGTTAAGTAGTGGAAAACTATCAGATGGGTCAATCTATTATGATCTTTGTGTTGAGCTTGATGATATTAATAATGAAGATGAATTTAATGAATTATTAAGAGAGATTAGGAGTATATGTACTCAGATAAGTGGAAGACAGATTGTAGAGTTAAAAAATGCTATAAGTGAATACTATTGCCAAAAAGGTTACACTATAGTGTATAAAATAGAAACTTTGATGAGAAAGTTAATATATAAGTTTATGGCTATTAGTATAGGTTATAAATGGAAAGATGAGTCAACCCCTAGAGAGGTTATTGAATCAATTAGAGATAAAAAAGAAAACATTAACTTCCTATACGAAATTGACTTCATAAAACTATCTGACTTTCTATTTAAGAATATATCAAAAACAGATCATTCTCAGTTAGTAAAATTAATTAAAGATGCATCATCAATCAGCGAAGATTTTATTCAAGAACTAAAATCTAAATTACCATACAGTAATTGGGAACGTTTTTTTGCTCAAAGGCTAAACTGTGAATCAAGCTTATTAAAAACAAAATGGGAACAGTTATATGATTTGAGATGCATGATAGCTCACAATAAAAATTTTACCAAGGAACGCTACATAGAATTAGAAGAATTATCCAATGAAGTATGTCAAATACTAGAATCAGCCTTTAAATCAATAAATGAAATTAAGGTTGAAGATGAGGATAGAGATGAAATCGCTGAGAATATCACATTTTTTAGAGGAGATAATACATCTAATTTTATCAAATTATATAACTTATCTGCTATCTATATTAGAGAAATATGCGAGTTATGTTCATCAGAAGATGATACATATAAATCATCGCATGTAAATAAAAAAAATTATCTAATGCAAATTAGATACCTATGCAATAACAAAAACATATTTACAAAAGAACTTTTATTAGAGTTAGAAGAATTAAATAAATTTAGGAACGTATTAATACATCAATTTGGCATCAATGAAATATCTGAAAAAGATATCATAGAAAAAGTAACAAGATTAGATGAACTTGTCAAAATTCTTTATAAGATATATATAGAAAAAGACAAATTGGAGTCATTGAAAGGTATTGATAAAAGAAATGTATGATCGAAATATATAACATCTTATATCACTACCCCAACGCGGAAAAGAACGCATTAAGTGCGGTCAGTTTTACCATTGAATCGGCTTCTACCGTAGGCCTACTTGGCCCTAATGGTGCGGGAAAGACGACATTAATGTCCCTGCTTGCAGGGCTGCAATCGGTACAACAGGGAGAGATTTATTTTGACGGTGTACCTTTTGCAAAACTAAGCAAAAAACAGCGCCATCAGATTTCCTTGGTGCCACAGGATTTTGCATTTTATCCCTTGCTCACGGTTTGGGAAAATCTGAAATTCTTTGCGTCATTGTATGATGTTCGAGATAAAGGTTATTTACTAGAACTACTCGCTAAAGTAGATTTAACCTCTCATAAAAATAAGCTCGCGAAACA
>OGJZ01003119.1_pt1 | contig 10623 bp, 10 predicted proteins | sample 1572321 | NCBI WGS metagenome assembly OGJZ01 (sample SAMEA2582086, study PRJEB24529) | metagenome | biome: Human gut stool | place: China | collected 2011 | reverse complement strand
ACGGCGACCACCGAGATCTACACTCTTTCCCTACACGACGCTCTTCCGATCTCCACCATCTCAGCGGAGAGATCGCAGAGCGTCACGTGATGGCCCAGTTGCGCGACTTTGATGGCCGTTTGTCCTTCGCCGCCGCCGGCATCCAGCACCCTCAGCGGTCCCGGCCCCAGCTGCGCCAACAGCGGTTCCAGATCCTGCCAGAGGATCGCCTGACGCAACTGGCCTTTTGTGGTGCCGTAAATATTGCGCGAAAACTTTTCAGCAATGTCATCGAAATTGCGATCCTGCACGAGTGACTCCACAAGCCAACACAAAACCGCTATTTTGTCATACCCGCGCCGAGAATGAAGCGATCTGTTATAAGATCCGAACATAACTTTGGTTATATGGTTAAAAAAGGAACCATCTGGCATGCTTTTCACGCTAAAAAAAATCGTCGGCGGCCTGCTGTTGCCGCTACCCGCCTTACTGTTGCTGATCGGTATCGGGATCGCGCTGTTATGGTTCAGCCGCTTTCAGCGTACCGGGAAGCTATGCGTGAGCCTCGGCTGGCTGCTGCTGACGCTGCTGAGCCTGCAGCCCGTGGCCGACAGCCTGCTGAAACCGATTGAAGATACCTACCCCACCTGGCGCGGCGAGCAGCCGGTGAACTACGTGGTGGTGCTGGGCGGCGGCTATACCTGGAATCCGGAGTGGGCGCCAAGCTCTAATCTTATCAATAACAGCCTGCCGCGCCTGACGGAGGGCATCCGCCTGTGGCAGGCGAATCCCGGTTCGAAAATGATCTTTACCGGCGCGGCGGCGAAAACGAACCCCGTCAGCACGGCGGAAGCCGGGGCGAGAGTGGCGGAGAGCCTTGGCGTACCTCGCAGCGATATCATTGTGCTCGATCGGCCGAAAGATACAGAAGAGGAAGCGCTGGCGGTGAAGCGCGCCATCGGCGACGCGCCCTTCCTGCTGGTCACCTCGGCGTCACACCTTCCGCGGGCGATGATATTCTTTCGCCATGCCGGCCTGGATCCGCTTCCCGCGCCGGCCAATCAGCTGGCGGTGACCTCGCCGCTCAATCCGTGGGAGCGGGCCATTCCTTCTCCAGTGTGGCTGATGCACAGCGACCGGGTCGGCTATGAAACCCTTGGTCGCGTCTGGCAATGGCTGAAAGGCAGCTCAGGCGAGCCAGGGCAGGAGTGATTTTGCAGCGAGGTCAAAACGGGCGCGATCAAAGCGCCCGGTGTTGACCAGACTATCCACCTCATCCCACAGCAGATAAAGCCAGCGCCGCCAGACAAAGGCCTCGGAAACTGGCGCCTGCTGCAGGTAGCGCCACAGCAGCTGTTCCGCCTGGCCGCCTTCAGCAAGGCGGAACAGTTCATACTCGCGTGGCGCCCACAGCATCATCCCCGGCCCCACCATCGCCAGCAGCTGATCGCTGCGCGGATCTTTTAGCATGCTGCGCAGAGTGAAGTTGCCATGCACCAGCACAGCATTATCATTGAAATCGCGGAACAGCTCCGGAAGGCACTCGCGGGAGCGGAACAAAAGGCGCTTATCCTGCATGGTGAGACCGGTGTCCTGATACAGGTTCAGGGTGCTCCACAATATCTCTACCCGCTGGCGGTACCAGTTCGGCCACAGGTTTTCCTGGGTATTGTCGACCATTCCCACGCAGCCGCCACTGTCCTGCCGATGCCACGCCAGCAGCGCCTCGACGATTTGCTCCTGCAGTTGCTCCCAGCGCGCCGGGGTGCGCGTCGGCGCCTCCACCGGTACGCCGCGCAGGCGCTCAAGCAACAGCACATCTGGTCCGGGATGTTCTTCGTGCGTCATGACGCCATAAACCACCGGCATACGCACCGTACCATTACGCGCCAGGGTCGAGATCTTCCATGCCAGCTGCCGCGCCACGCCGGGCGTGGTGAAACTTCGCGCCAGCAGCGGCATCGGGTTTCCCTGCGCATCGTACAGGAACCACAGCGCCGTAGCGGCTTGTTCACTGACACACTCCACCCGGCTTAGCTTTTCGCCAAGAAGATGACTGAGTTCGGTTCGCAACTGTTCCATTGTCGATTACCCCTATGAACACTACTGGTTTCATAATGAGCGCCCGCACCTGGCTTGTCATCGGATAAGATCAAAAAGGGGTAAAAAAAGCGAAAAACCGACGGGATATCCCCTCCAGCAAGGAGGGGACAGAGGACTAACGCAGCTCAGCGCGGACGCGCTCCAGATCTTCCGGGGTATCCACGCCGGTGCCGGGCACTTCGGCCGCCACGGCGACATGGATTTTCTCGCCATACCACAGCACTCGCAGCTGCTCGAGCATTTCAATCTGCTCCAGCGGGCTCGGCGCCCAGCTGACATAGCGGCGGATAAAGCCGGCGCGATAGCCATAGATGCCGATGTGACGCAGCAGGGAGTCACCGATGGTCTCGCGGGTTTGGGCAAAGCGATCGCGATCCCAGGGAATAGTCGCGCGGGAGAAATAGAGCGCGTAACCCTTGGCATCTATCACCACTTTGACCGCATTCGGGTTAAACGCCTCTTCCGCATCATGGATCGGTACCGCCAGCGTCGCCATTCCGCTGCTGCTGGCAGCCAGATTCTCCGCCACCTGGCGGACAATCGCCGGGGGGATCATCGGCTCATCGCCCTGAATATTGACGATAATGGTGTCATCGCTGAACGCGCACTTTTCCACCACTTCCGCCAGCCGTTCGGTGCCGGACTGATGGTCGGCGCGGGTCATACAGACCTCGCCGCCGGCGGCTTCAACCGCCCGGGCGACATCTTCGTGATCGGTGGCGACAATAATGCGATCCGCGCCGGATTCGCGAGCGCGCTCCAGCACATGGACAATCATCGGCTTACCATTAATGTCCTGCAGTGGTTTTCCCGGCAGGCGCGTGGAGGCGAAACGCGCAGGAATAATGACCACGAAACTCATGAGTGACTCTCTTCTAGCGCCAGCGGACGCGCCTCTGTCTCCAGCAGCACCGGGATACCGTCGCGCAGCGGAAACGCCAGGCTATCAAGTTTGCAAATAAGTTCTTGCTTATCCTGACTGTAATACAGCTTGCCGTTACAGACCGGGCAGGCGATGATTTCAAGTAAACGGTGATCCATGTTTCCTCCTGATGGACCGGATAGATTTCTCAGCAGCATATCACAGGAAGGCAGGCGCCGGGATCAATCGGCGTCGATTTCCCACCCCTGCTCCTGGCCGACAAACAGCCCTTCCGGCAGGCGTCGGCACAGGATCCGCTCTGCCGATTGCCAGCGTGCGAAGTCGTTAATCGCCCGGCGCAGCCCCTGCTCCAGACCACGGGTGATCTTCACCCCCTCCTCCAGCCACAGGGCGAATATCTCCAGCTCCCGGCTTTTGCGATGTATTTTACTGTCCATCCGCCCGACCAGTTTTCCCTGGTGCAGCAGAGGCAGTACGAAGTAGCCATACTGACGCTTCGGCGCCGGGGTATAACACTCCAGGCGATAGCTGAAGTTGAACAGCTGCTCAGCGCGTTTCCGATCCCAGACCACCGGGTCGAAGGGCGAGAGCACGGCGCTATGGCTGGCGGTCAGCTTACCGCCGGGCGCGGTCTCCAGCTGCGCCAGCGCCTCGTGATGCAGCCACATCTCGCCCAGTGCTTCCACGTTAACTGGCACCACCAGCCCCTCTTCCTGCCAGGCCGCCAGCAGACCCGGTAGCGCCGGCTGGCGCAAGCGATAGTAATCGGCCAGCCACTGGGCGCGGAAGATGCCGAGACTACGGGCGCTATTGCGCAACATAATGGCCTCTGCGTCTTCGCGGGAGAGCGCGTCGCGCTCGTCGTCCCAGTCCGGCATCACCCGCCGGGTTAGATCATACACGCGGTGAAAATTGCGCCGCTCCACCACCATCACTTCGCCGGCGGTAAACAGCCCTTCCAGGTGGCGCTTATGCGGTTTCCACTCCCACCAGCCGCTGGCGCCTTTGCGCGGGTGGGTAAAATCCGCCGAGCGAACCGGGCCGTTTTGCCCGATATGCGCCACCAGCTCGGCAATACTCCCGGCATGCTCCTCCATCCACGCGCGATGGTATTTCCAGCCCATATTGTCGGGATTCAACATGCGATGGCGCACCAGGGCGAAATCGCTGCGCGGCAGAAAGCAGGCTTCATGCGCCCAGTATTCCATTAGCTCGCCGTTGCGCAGCGACTCATCCAGCCAGTGCTGCGGATAGCTGCCAAGACGGCTGAACAGCACCAGGTAGGGGCTGCGGGCCACCACGTTGATGGTATCGATTTGCAGCAGCGACATCTGCTGGATGGTGGAAAGAATGTCTTTCGGGCGAGCGCGACGTCGGGGCTTCTTTAACAACCCCTGCGCCGCGAGATGGAGGTGGCGCGCCTCGTTAAGCGATAGTTGCAATACCGACATGCAGGTTCTCCGTCAGGAATTCCAGCACAGCGGCGAGCAAAGCCGGCGCGTCAGTTAACGTTGCGCCAACGTCGCTAAGTCCGCAAGCAACCGCTGTGCGCGTTCATCGGCCATTATGGCGTCGACCGGTAAATACCACCAGTTTGCAGCGGCGAAATCGCGACATTTCACGGCATCTTTCTCGGTCATCAGCAGCGTCTGATCGGCGGTCACCAGGGCGGCGACATCATCCTGGCTCAGCGCCTGATGGTCCGCCAGCGCCACGGTTTTGACCGGCTGGACGCCGCAGCTTTCGAGGGTGGCGAAGAAGCGCGGCGGATGGCCGATGCCGGCCATCGCCACTACGTTCGTGAAGGTGGAGACATCGCGACGTTCGCCGGTAAGCAGGTTAACCGCCATCCCTGGGCGCAACCGCATCGGGATCTCACCCGGACGCGCCACGCCGCCGTTAACGATAACCGCATCAACGCTTTGCAAGCGCGACGCCCGCTCGCGCATCGGCCCGGCAGGCAGCCACCAGCCGTTGCCAAAGCGGCGCACGCCGTCAATAACGACAATTTCTCTGTCCCGCGCGAGCTTATAGTGCTGCAACCCGTCGTCGGTCACAATCATCTGCAGATCGTGCGCGCTGAGCAATGCTTTTACCGCGTCGCTGCGTAGCGGAGCGACAGCGACCGGGGCACCGGTACGCTGATGGATCAACACCGGTTCATCACCCGCCTGCGCCGTACTGGTCCTGTCGTCCAACACCAGCGGATAGCGGTCGGCTTTACCGCCGTAGCCGCGAGACACGACGCCAACGCGAATACCGCGCTGCTGCAGCTGCTCCACCAGCCAAATCACCACCGGCGTTTTGCCATTGCCGCCAGCGGTCAGGTTACCAACCACCACCACCGGCACCGGCGCGCGCCAGGCTTTTTGCCACCCCAGCTGATAGCTGAGGCGAATCACCCCGCTCACCAGGCCATACAGCCAGGAGAGCGGCAGCAGCAGGCGCCACAGCGGCGATTCCCCGGACCAGATGCGCGCGATCATTCGCCGAATTGCATCTTATGCAGCTGGGCGTACACGCCCTTATGCTCCAGCAGGTCATGGTGCGTTCCGCGCTCCACGATCCGCCCGTCTTCAACCACCACGATTTCATCAGCCTGCTCAATGGTCGACAGACGGTGAGCAATAACCAGCGAGGTACGGTTTTTCTGCAGCTCATCCAGCGCCGCCTGAATAGCACGCTCGGACTCGGTATCCAGCGCCGAGGTGGCTTCATCGAGGATCAGGATCGGGCTGTTACGCAGCAGCGCGCGGGCAATAGCAATACGCTGGCGCTGGCCGCCGGACAGCATCACGCCATTCTCGCCGATGATGGTATCCAGACCATTATCCATCTTGTTAATGAAATCCATGGCGTAGGCCATGCGCGCGGCCTCTTCAATCTGCTCGCGGCTGTACTCTTCGGTACGGGCATAGGCGATATTGTTGGCGACGGTATCGTTGAACAGATGCACGTTTTGCGAAACCAGCGCCACCTGGTCGCGCAGCGAGCTCAGCTTGTACTCGCGCAGGTCGTGGCCATCCAGCAGGATCTGCCCCTCGTCGACATCGTAGAAGCGGGTGATCAGGCTGGCAATGGTCGATTTACCCGACCCTGAGCGCCCCACCAGCGCCACGGTTTTCCCTTCCGGTATATCGAGATTGATATTGCGCAGCGCGGCCACTTCGCGACCCGGGTAGGTAAAGGTGACGTTCTCGAACTTGAGATTGCCTTTCGCCCGCTCAATGACCCGCGTACCTTCGTCTTTTTCCTGCTCGGAATCGAGGATCGCAAACAGCGTCTGGCACGCCGCCATCCCACGCTGGAACTGGGCATTGACGTTGGTCAGCGACTTCAGCGGACGCATCAGCGCAATCATCGAGGAGAAGACCACGGTAATGGTCCCGGCGGTCAGGGTGTCCATCACGCTCGGGAAGCTGGCGGCATACAGGACAAAGGCCAGCGCCAGGGAGGCGATAAGCTGAATGATCGGGTCGGAGATAGACGAGGCGGAAACCATCTTCATCCCCTGCAGACGCATTTTATTGCTGACTTTATCAAAACGTTTGGTTTCCACTTCCTGGCCGCCAAACATCAGCACCTCTTTGTGCCCTTTCAGCATCTGCTCGGCACTGGTGGTGACCTGCCCCATCGTGTTCTGCATATTCTTACTGATATTGCGAAAACGCTTGGAGACCACGCGGATCGCCACCGACACAATCGGCGCCAGTACGATCAGGATCAGCGACAGCTGCCAGCTGTAATAGAACATCATCACGAACAGACCGATAATCGATGCCCCTTCGCGGACCACGGTGATCAGCGCGCTGGAAGAGGAGGAGGCGACCTGCTCAGAATCATAGGTGATGCGTGACAGCAGCGTTCCGGTAGACTGCTTGTCAAAGAAGGCCACCGGCATACCCATCATGTGGCCGAACAGGCGACGACGCATGGTCATCACCACTTTGCCGGAAACCCAGGAAATACAATAGCTCGAGATGTAGCTGGTGATCCCACGCAGCACCATCAGGCCGATAACCACCAGCGGCATCCATAGCAGCACTGAGCGATCCGTTTTACCAAAACCATCATCCAATAACGGTTTAAGAAGCGATAACATGAAGGTGTCACTGCCCGCGTTAAGCACCAACGCCACCGCCGCTACGATTAGCCCGGCTTTAAACGGCGCGATAATCGGCCAAAGTCGGCGGAAGGTCTGCCACGTGGAGAGATCTTTATCGTTCTGCATTCAATAAACCAGCTTGTGTTGAAATAGCCGCATATTCTACCCGTTATCGGCGGGCGCGCCAAACCACTGATGATACCAACGCGGTAAAACTTGATCCCGTAAGCTATGGATTTGCCACCCTTCTGCGGAAAAAACCACCGTTATCTGCCCCTGCTGCGGCGTGGCGAACCAGCGATAACCCCGCTGGCGGTAGCGCTGAACCACCTTGTACGAGGGCATCCGCCACGCATTGTAGCGCGAAGCGGAGGCCAGCGCGGCCGCGCCATCCACCCGGCGGACCAGCAGCGCGCTGGAGGAGGTATTGCTGCCGTGGTGGGGAACCTGAATAAGTGTAGACGTCAGATGCCGCCAGTAACGGCTGATCATCGCCTGCTCCGCCTGACGTTCTATATCGCCGGTGAGCAGGATGCTGGAGCGACCATCATCGATCCGCACCACACAGGAATGATTGTTACCCTTTGCCGTGCTGCCCGGTAGCGGCCACAGGGCCTGGAAGTTGAGTCCCTGCCATTGCCAGCGCTCACCGCGATGACACGGCAGATGATGCGCCCAGCCTAACGGGCTGCGCACCCACGCCTGCGGCCATGCCTGCAGCACTGAATCAAGGCCGCCGCGATGATCCAGATGTTCATGGCTCAGCATAATCCCTTGCAGCTGCAGATGGTGCCAGCGCAGCCACGGGATAATCACCTGTTGACCGCTATCACCCTGCGGCCAAGCCGGCCCGGTATCGTAAAGCAATGCCTTACCGTGACGCTCGATCACCATCGCCAGCCCCTGTCCGACATCCAGCATCGTCACCCGCCATTCGTCCGCAGGCGGTTGTCGGCTGAATGGCCGCGTCAGTAAAAACAGCACGCTGAGACACAGCGCCGGTGAATGCCGCCAGCTCTGAAAACGCCAGCCCATCACCAACAGCCACGGCAGGATACTGATCCACAGCCAGCGAGCATCCAGCGTCAACCAGCCGTCCGGTAAACGTCGTAATCCCCAAAACAGTAGCGCCAGCACGCGATCGGCCGCCAGCCAGAGTAGCGACTCCACTATATCCGGCCCCGAGAGATGCACCAGCATCGCGGTCAGAATAAGCGGCACCGCCAACAGGGTGACTAACGGTACCGCCAGCAAATTAGCCGCCATCGACGTCAGGCTGACTCCATGGAATAGCAACAACTGCAGCGGCAGCAGCAGCAGCGTCACGCCAGCCTGCAAATGAACAAGAGCAATTATGGTCTTCCACGGCCAGCGCCAGCGGCCGGCAGGCAACGGGAGCCACTGGAACCAGAAGATCAGCCCCGCCACGGCGAAGGCAGATAGCCACAGGCTTTGCGACAGCACCGCCAGCGGGTCGGCAACCAGTATCGCTCCCAGACAGCAGAGCCACACCTGCCACGCCGTCCAGCGTTGACCCGACAAACGTAAAGCACAACAGACCGCAAGCCCTAAGCAAGTGCGCAGGGCCGGCGGCTGCATACCGGTCAGCCAGGCATAGCCGACGGCGCCCGCCAGCCCGGCGACAAGGGGCAACCGCCAGCCAATCCAGCGGCCCGGGAGAATATACTGCACGCCGCGCAGCAACAGCATGATAAGAGAAGCCGCGAGAGCGATATGCAGACCCGAGATAGCCATCAGATGGGAAGTGCCCGTGTTCTGCATCAGGACCTTTATCTCCGTCGGCAGAGACAGCCGCTCCCCCATTCCTAATCCCAACATCACCGCGCGCCAGGGATAAGTCTGCAGTCGCCGGGTCAGCGACGTCAGATAGCGGGCGCGCAGACTGCAGCGGGCATCCAGCGCGGAAGCGGCGACGATCCCTCCGCTCAGCGGTCGGTGCTGCGCCAGCGCATAGCGCTGGCTGTCGAAGCCCCCGTCATTGAGCTGCCCGTGCACCGGGCGCAGGCGCAGCGTCATCAGCCAGTGTTGACCCGCACAGGCTGGCGCAGGTGCAAGTTCCCCGTACAGCGTTACGCCTACCGGGGGAAACAGATAGCGGCCCCGCAGGCGCACCATTTGTCCACGGTGCAAGGTCTGGCCATCCGTCTCGCTAAGGATCACTTCCGCTTGCCGGATGGCGCCGGTAAGGTGCCGGGTCGGCCACAGCGCCTGATGCGCGCTCAATACTCCCCAGACCACCAGCAGAAGCGTCATCGCCACTCCGGCGACGGCCCTTCCATGCAGACGAATCAGCGCCAGCGCCAGTGCGCTCGCGCCCGCCAGACTGTACGGGCCCGGCAAGACGGGTAGCCAGAGAAGCGGCAGCATTGCAATGATGGCGCATCCGGCAAGCCATGGTAGACGCATAAACACCTCCCTGTGAGTGGACAGTGTTACGCAAAGCGGTGCTGGCGTCCTGGCGGCGAATTCAGGCTTGCGCGGCGCATTCCAGACAATCGCCTCGCTTGCAGCCGGGCACGCTTTTTTTGTGAGGATGGCCGTAAATGGCGGGCACAAAAAAAGCACCCGAAGGTGCTTTCTTTATCGTCAGGCAGGCTGCACGTCGTGCAACTCACCCTTCATAAATATTGGCGCGGTCACGTAATTCTTTCCCGGGCTTAAAGTGCGGAACGTACTTACCTTCCAGTTCGACTTTATCACCAGTTTTCGGGTTACGTCCGGTGCGAGGTGCTCGATAGTGCAGAGAAAAGCTGCCGAAACCGCGGATTTCAATGCGCTCACCTTGAGCAAGCGTTGAGGCCATATGTTCCAGCATTTCTTTAACAGCATCTTCCACCGCTTTCGCCGGAATGTGAGATTGCTGGCTGGCAAGTCTTTCAATCAATTCTGACTTGGTCATTATTCCTCCGGTTTCCTTCAAGGCAAAAATTAGCTAACAGCTTAAACAAGGGCGGCCGTAGCCGCCCTTTGTGCTTGATTACAGGACGAATCCTGCAATCTGTCAAGTAAACTCGTCGCTATTCAGGTTGTTATTACCTGAATGACAAAGATTACTCGCCTTTCGCTGCTTTGAACGCTTCAGCCATAGCGTTGTTGGAGAAGTTCGCGTCTTCCTGCTTGTTCACGGTAGCGATAGCGTCTTTTTCTTCCGCTTCGTCTTTCGCACGTACAGACAGGCTCACTACGCGGTTCTTACGATCCACGCCGGTGAATTTCGCTTCAACTTCGTCGCCAACGCTCAGAACCAGAGTTGCGTCTTCAACGCGGTCACGGGATGCTTCAGAAGCACGCAGGTAACCTTCTACGCCGTCAGCCAGTTCTACGGTTGCGCCTTTAGCGTCAACTGCAGTCACTTTACCAACAACGATAGCGCCTTTCTTGTTCAGAGCAACGTAGTTGTTGAACGGATCTTCCGCGAGCTGTTTAACGCCCAGGGAGATACGCTCACGCTCTGCGTCAACCTGCAGAACAACTGCTGCGATTTCGTCGCCTTTTTTGTATTCACGAACTGCTTCTTCGCCTGCAACGTTCC
>OGJZ01003116.1_pt1 | contig 10625 bp, 7 predicted proteins | sample 1572321 | NCBI WGS metagenome assembly OGJZ01 (sample SAMEA2582086, study PRJEB24529) | metagenome | biome: Human gut stool | place: China | collected 2011 | reverse complement strand
CCGTCTATTGTTGAATCAGGACGAGCAAAGTACACGTATTCAAAAATACACGGATTTAAGACCGCACTTTCTGCACACTGCTCAGCATAAAGCTGGCCATCAAAGGTCACATAAATCGCCTCACCCGGTGCAACATCACGCACTAATTCAAAACCTGCGACGTCTAATGCCACACTTTCAGAGGCAAACATATATTCCACAGAACCATTTTCTTCTCGTTTACCTAACACGAGTGGACGAATACCAAATGGATCGCGAAATGCCACCATACCATGTCCAATAATCATCGCTAAACATGCATAAGCACCACGAATATCTTTGTGTGTCGCACGAATTGCATTAAAAATATCTTGCGGATCGAGATGGTATTTATTCACTCTATCCAAATGATTAGCAAGAATATTGAGAAGAAGTTCTGAATCCGAATTGGTATTTATATGACGACGCGCTTCTTTAAATAGTTTATCTTTTAATTCGGTTGAGTTGGTTAAGTTACCATTGTGAACAAGGCTTAAACCATAAGGTGAGTTAACATAGAAAGGCTGCGCTTCAGATACGCTTGAACTGCCGGCGGTTGGATAACGTACATGTCCGAGGCCTGCATGACCTTGTAAACGTAACATATGCTCTTGTCTGAACACATCGCTTACAAGACCATTAGCCTTACGCAAACGAAAGCGGTTTTCATCATCGATTGTGACAATCCCCGCCGCATCTTGACCTCGATGCTGTAATAACGTTAATGCTGCATAAATGGATTCATTAACCGGATTTTGGCTAACGATACCGACAATTCCACACATACTGATTGACTACCTTATTGTTTAAAAGTTGAGTTTAAAAAACTAGAACTTGCTTGTAGTTGTTGGAAGAACCATTCAATAATGAAGCCGAAATGAGGAATTAATTTTGATTCTTTCCACCAATCGGTTTGTTCAAAGTTAGTGAAGGTATCCAAGAAGAATAAGATCGCAGCAACGATTAACGCCCCACGAATTAAGCCAAATGCCGCACCGAGAACACGATCTGTTCCGGTAAGTCCTGTTTTATCCACTAATTGGCTAATCACATAATTAACAATGCCACCTACGATTAAGGTTAAAACAAATAAAATGCCGATTGCCGTGCCGTTACGCACGTAGTCAGATTCGATTTGAGTAAGATAAGTGGCGAGATAAGGATAAAATTGGCTAGCGACAATAAATGCAACGACCCAACTTGCAAGGGACATCACCTCTCGCACAAACCCACGTAATAAACTCACGATAATCGAAAATGCGATGATGCCAATGATAATGTAATCAATCATTAAATAGTCTCTCAATTAAAAAGGGCCGCCATTGCGACCGCAGTATTTTACATAAAAAACAACAAAAGGAAAACGTTTGCGTCAATTAAATTTGAAGCATTGGCTAGATTTCCTGCCAAAATGCTTTATCCAATTTTTGCTGTGCCTTTCGTAATACTTCTGCCAAGTGCTGATATGTCGGTTTATCTTGCACAGTTGGCAAACTTTCATGTTGTTTTCTCAAACGTTCACTAATCTCATAAAACCACTGAGAACTTTGCGGTTCTAAAGGTGATTTTGCTCGTTTCCCCAACCAATATAAACCTTGAAATGGCATCGCTAACGCAAAAAGTGCGGTCAAAATAGCAAGCGAAAATGCAGTAAGATCTGCTTTGGCATAAAGTTGCTGCCAGACCACCGCAAATACTGCCATAAAAGGCATAAATTTTTGTGCAAATTTTGTGGCTTTAATAATGCGATTTTCGGGAAAAATCATGCCGAGCTTCGCTTCTAATGGCCACGTTTGCAAATAAATTTGCCCTTGTTTTAAGGTTGAAAAAAATGATGACATAAAAACATCCTTGAAAATAACCGCACTTATAATACTCTAGTTTAGGTTTAATTGTCATCCCTGACTAGAAATTGTTGAAATTTTCAACTTTTCTAATAAAAGATCGTATTTTTACCCTCCAGTTAATTTATTTTATACGCTAAAAGGTGTATTCTATATAGGATTTATACTCCGTTCTTTTGAATGGATTTTTATTAACCTCAATCAAAAATAGGGTTCCTATGTCAAAACTTGTTCTCATCCTTAACTGTGGTAGTTCTTCATTAAAATTTGCAATCCTTGATCCTGCAACAGGTGAAGAAAAATTATCAGGCTTAGCAGAAGCATTTTATCTTCCTGAAGCTCGTATCAAATGGAAACTTAACGGTGAAAAAGGTAGCGCAGATTTAGGTGCTGGTGCAGCGCACACTGAAGCACTTAACTTCATCGCGTCAAACATTATGACTGATGAGCTTAAAAACTCTATCACCTCGATTGGTCACCGTATCGTTCACGGTGGTGAGAAATACACTCAATCTGTTGTCGTAACAGATGAAGTGATTAAAGGTATTGAAGATGCTGCACAATTTGCACCACTTCACAACCCTGCTCACTTAATCGGTATCCGTGAAGCATTCAAAACATTCCCACACTTAAAAGATAAGAACGTTGTCGTATTTGATACAGCATTCCACCAAACCATGCCTGAAGAAGCATACTTATATGCACTTCCATACTCACTTTACAAAGAACATGGCGTACGTCGCTACGGTGCTCATGGTACCAGCCACTACTTCGTTTCTCGTGAAGTCGCTGAATACGTAGGCAAACCGGCAGACCAAGTAAACGCAATCATCTGTCACTTAGGCAACGGTGGTTCTGTTTCTGTGGTTCGTAACGGTAAATGTATCGATACTTCTATGGGTTTAACCCCGTTAGAAGGTTTGGTCATGGGTACACGTTGTGGTGACATCGACCCTGCGATCGTTTTCTACCTATACAAAAACTTAGGCATGTCAATGGAGCAAATCGAAGAGACCTTAGTGAAAAAATCAGGTCTTTTAGGTTTAACTGAAGTCACAAGTGACTGTCGTTATGCAGAAGATAACTACGACGATGCATCTAAACCAGAAGCAAAACGTGCATTAGATGTTTATAGCTACCGTTTAGCAAAATACATCGGTGCATACATGGCCGTTTTAGGTGATGATCACTTAGATGCAATCGCATTTACGGGTGGTATCGGTGAAAACTCAGCTCACGTTCGTGAATTAGCATTAGGCCACTTAAAATTATTCGGCATCAAATTAGACCAAGAACGTAACCTTGCTGCTCGTTTTGGTAAATCAGGCGTAATCACTGCTGATGACTCTGCATTCAAAGCGATCGTTCTTCCAACTAACGAAGAATTAGTAATTGCACAAGATACAGCACGTTTAGCGGGCTAATCAACTTCCTTCAAACCTGCTGAGAAATCAGCAGGTTTTTTCATTCATTAAAAGGTATATCAAAATGACTAAAGCAGTTATTCTTATTCCAACTAGCGCAGAAGCAAATTTAGCGGCAGCATTAGACGCAGCTAAAACAACAGGCGCTGTCGTATTCAATGCAGTAGAAGATGTAAAAGCCGCTCAAGCATTAATCGCAAATAATCAAAAAGACGTGTTATTAGAAAAAATCGTTGCTGATTTCCAAGCATTAAATGCAAATTTAGTAGTTGTTAAAGGTGTTCAACCTTCAGCTCAAGCGCCTTTTGCAAATAGCTTAAACTTCGCGATTGCACAAACTTTAGATGCACAAATCATCTTAGTGGCAAACAATGAAGAAAGCACATTAGTAGAAGCTGTTGCTTCAGAATTTGGCGGTGTGAACAACGCTGACATCTTAGGTGTATTTGGTGCGCAAGCAGGCAAAATTAAAACCTTAGATGCTCAAGCATTAGCGAATGCAATCTCTGCACCACTTGCTCGTGAAGCACGTATTTCTCCAGCAGCATTCCGTTTCAAATTAACTGATTTAGCACGCAAAGCGGGCAAAACCATCGTATTACCAGAAGGTGATGAACCTCGTACTGTTAAAGCGGCAGCAATCTGTGCTGAACGTGGTATCGCAAAATTGGTATTATTAGCAGATCCAGAATCTGTGAAAAAAGTTGCGGCAGAACAAGGCGTGACTTTAGGTGCTGATGTAACAATCATCAATCCGGCTGATGTACGTGAAAACTACGTTGCTCGTTTAGTTGAATTACGTAAATCTAAAGGCTTAACGGAAGAACAAGCACGCGCGCAATTAGAAGACACCGTTGTATTAGGTACTATGATGTTAGAGGCGGGCGAAGTAGATGGTTTAGTCTCTGGTGCCGTTCACACCACTGCCAATACCATTCGTCCACCGATGCAAATCATCAAAACAGCACCAGGTAGCTCAATTATCTCGTCTGTATTCTTCATGTTATTACCAGACCAAGTATTAGTGTATGGTGACTGTGCAGTAAACCCAGAGCCAACCGCTGAACAACTTGCTGAAATCGCAATTCAATCTGCTGAATCGGCAAAAGCATTTGGTTTAAATCCGAAAGTCGCAATGCTTTCTTACTCAACCGGTACTTCTGGTTCAGGTCAATCTGTAGAGAAAGTGAAAGAAGCAACGCGTATTGCACAAGAAAAACGTCCTGATTTATTAATTGATGGCCCATTACAATACGATGCGGCGGTAATGAAAGATGTAGCAGCATCTAAAGCACCAAACTCTAAAGTGGCAGGTCAAGCTAACGTATTTGTATTCCCTGATATCAACGCTGGTAACATCGGCTATAAAGCGGTACAACGTTCTGCTGATTTAGTGGCCGTGGGTCCAATGCTTCAAGGTATGCGTAAACCGGTTAATGACTTATCTCGTGGTGCATTAGTGGATGATATCATCTACACCATCGCATTAACTGCAATCCAAGCAACTCAAGCTTAATTAAAGCCTTCGTTGTAAAACACTAAAGAAAATAACCGCACTTTTGATAATTCAAAGTGCGGTTATTTTTATGGTTGTTTTAGAAATAACGTTTCATTGATGACTAAAACGTTTTTTCAAAAATAAGATTTACATTCTTTTGGGTATAAGAATACATTTCTGGGATATTACTATCTTGTTTCTTCCAACTAAATACGACTTTCGGCGTGATACCCCATAAGTGCCAATCTCGTTTCCAAAGACTTAAATTTACACCGTAGATTTTGTCTTTACGAATTCTTCCAAAAGAAAACAAATCAACATTTGCAAGTTTTGCAATATCTTTGTACTCACGTTGTGTTAAAGAAAGTCCTAAACGCGAAGAGACGCCCCAGTTCCATTCTTGTCCCCAACCTAGGCGCAAGCTTTTACTGTCTGAAGAATATTGGCGAACTAAGGTTCTCTCAGCAGAAAAATCGGAACCTAAATAGAAAAAGCGTTTAGGATTAGGCATCCATAATAAGGTAGCAGAAACAAGCTTATTATTACCATTTAATACTTGGCTATCAAAATAGCGTTGTTTAGCAAACTCGCCGGCTAAAGCAATTTGCCAATTTGGATTAAGCCAATGCGTGAGTTCAAGACGAACACCATTTCCCCAGCGATAACTTTCACCACCATACCAACGTTTTTCATAAAAAGGTTTTAAGCGGAAAGTTTGTTTTGCAGTTTTATAGGCATAACCAATAAATGTACGATTAGAAAGATCGTCATATTCATGATTATCCCAATAACTTTTACCAAAAAACTCATTACCGACTGAAAGATAATTCGAACCCCATAAATTAAAGTCACGAGAAATATCTAAGGAATATGCTAGCCCATGAGCACTTTGCGGCATCATATCATCAGCTCGAGTTAAAACGCCCCCATTTGCAAGTATAACTTGCTTGCCACTGCCCACATTATTCACGTTTGTATCTCGCACATAATTAAAGGCGATATCCACATTCCAGCTATCTCGCTCATTCAAAGCAGATAAATAAGTGTCAATGAGTTCCATCACCGGTGCCGGTAAATCTTCAGCCGTTTTAGCTTTATCAAATTGAGCTTTTGCTGCACCATCTTGTTTTTGATTAAACAAGGCGATTGCAAGCTCAATACGCACCGGATTTAAATTAGGATTTTGTGCTAACACTTCACGATATTTATCAATGGCAGTTGCCTGGTCATCATTTAATGCCGCCACTTTTCCTTGTGCAAATAGCACTAAAATCGGATCTTGCTTAGGAAAGGTTTGATACACTTCTAATAATTTCTCAATTAAATCAGCATCACGAGAATAAATCGCCTGTGATAATAATTGAGTGGTGAGCGGTTGGTTTTGCTCTAATTCTTCACGACTAATTCGTGTTGAGTAGGACTGTTCTTCCGTTAAGTGCGGTAGATTTTCTCGCTGTTTTTCAGGCTCAGCAATTTTAACTTGTTTATCAATTTCTGTGCTTAATTCCGGCGACGGAGCAGAAATTGCCAAGGCTGGAAATAAGGCGAGTAAAAAGAAACTATATTTTTTCATTATACTTTATCAGAAAAATCTGCCGCACAACGGCGGCAGAACGTGATTAAAAGAAAGGGTTATTTTTTAGCACCGAAAGTAGCTTGATATTTTTCAATGACATATGTTTTACCACCCTCTTTAATTTCACCTAAACCCTCAGTATGGTCATTTTTATCAATAGTCCCGTGGCTGACAAATTTTTCTAACCCTACTATACCTACAACCTCTGAATAATTTTTACCACCAAATGTTGCGGCATATTGTCCAGTTGTTTTAGCATGAACAGCTACTCCTCTAGCCTCATGGTTATTCTTTCTTATAATTACTGGATCTGGATAACCAATATGAGCAGATTGATCTAGTACTTCCTGAGTACCTAATTTAATTTGACCAATGGCTTTACTATTAATGACACCATCCATCATTGGCTTTCCGGTTGTTCCATTCATTTTGACATTAACCGTGACAGAGCCGTCATCTTTTATCATTTCTTTTCTATCATAGGTAATGTCATCTTTTTCACCCTCAGACCATCCATCTGCTTTGCGTTCATAAGCACCAATCTGAGCAATTACACCACCTTTATAAGTTGCATTACCCGTGAATTTACTTCCATCCTCGTTCACTCTCACAAAAGCTACGTGTCTTGTAGCAAGTCGTTTTGGATCTTCTGCTGTTGGGGTATAAAGCACGCCGTAGGTTGAATATGGTTGATTGACGAACATATAATTCATACCATTTCTAGCCGCTTCATCAAAAACAACATAATCTTGATCGGTTGCTTTACCAGAGAACTTGCCTAATTTATTACCTGACAATTTATTAAAATTAACAACACCTGAGCCATCAGGGAGATTTACATGAGGCGGAAGATTACTCAGAGATTCTGGTGCATAAGTGTATTCACCATTACTAGGGCCCCAAGGATCTTTATTTTTCCCCATATCAATATAACGCCACTCTTTACCATGTACTGTTTTGGTCGAATTAAAGTCTGTTCCAGTTGTAGGTGTTGGAACAGTTGGCGGAACAATCGGTTTATTTTGTTTTTTCTTCGCCTCTTCTTCTAAGCGTTTTTTCTCTTCTTCTGCTCGTTTAGCGGCTTCTGCTTTTTCTTTCGCTTCTTTTTCTAAACGCTCTTTTTCAGCTTTATCTTTGGCATTTTTCGCTTCTTCAGCTTTCTTTTTCGCCTCTGCTTCTAGACGTTTTTGCTCTTCCGCTTTTTTCTTTGCTTCTAATTCTGCTTTCGCTTTTGCATCAGCTGCCGCTTTTGCTTCTGCTTTTTGCAATTCAACAACTTGATTATTCGCTTTTTTCACAGCATCGTTATGCGCATTTAAAGATTTTTGCGCTTTCTCTACTTTTTGTTGAGCATCAGATAACGCTTTTTTCGCACTTTCTAATGCGTTTTCTTTCGCTTTTAAACTTTTCTCCAATGCCACTTTTTTGGTTGCATCTGTTGTTGATGAGATACTTTTCTTTAAAGCATCTACTTCTGATTGAGATTTATCCGCTACTGCTTTTGCTTTTTCAGCTGCGCTTTTCGCTTGTTCTACCGCTGATTTCGCTTTATTTGCGCTATCTTTCAGATTCTCTGCAATACGTTTTGCTTGCTCTGACGTTTTCGCTTTTTGTACTTCAACTTGAGATACAGTTGAATTTGAGTCATTAGAACCCGATGAGCTGCCACAGGCAGTCAAAGAAAGAGCCACAAAGGCCGCAAGTGCGGTAGTTTTAAAGATAGGTTTCATAGAAAGTCCTCTTATATTAATAACAAATAGATAATCATTGAAAATTAAAATAACTTACTTAGCTTATATTTCTTAATTAAACATCAAATCAAAACAAAGCAAAGCAAAGCAAAATAAATTATTCCTTAATTTATGTAGGGAAATAAATGAAATTCACCCAGCAAATAACCACAAAAAAAATAATGGATTTCAATCAGTTATTACCTTACATAATAAAACTTTAAGCATTTTACTTAAAATGAAGCAATAAACAAGAAAAAAGTTGAATATTTTAGTCGGATTTGTGAAATGAATCACATTTTATAGAAACTATACCTATAAATAAAAAAATAACCGCACTTTTGATAATTCAAAGTGCGGTTATTTTTAGGATTGTTTTTAATGACTACTCTACGGATTTTAAGTATTCAACCAGCTTCAAGCCAATCTCTCTTCGCCACCCTAAAAGTAAATCGGGCTGTTTTGTCATATCTTCATTTTTTAACCAGACCCATTTAATGAGATCTTCTAAATTTCGTTTACTCGCCAGAATATCGAGAGTTAATCCTTTTGGGGTCAGTTCATAAGCTTTTTCTTGTAACAATCGAATTGCCTTTTTATAACGAGGATCATCCACAATACGCACTAAACGTTTAGGATAATCATAAGGGGAAATTCGACGACTTTGTGCTAACAATTGAAGCATTTTTTTGCCACGCACACGGACTTCATTTTCAGATAATCCAAGCGCTAGCATTTCTGATGTATTACGAGGATTGTTTTTTGCTACTTTCCAAAGGTTATCAGATTTCACCACATAAGAAAGGGCTAAGTTTCGTGCCATTGCCGTTTCTTGTCGCCACTTTGCCAATAGCTGTAAACGCGCTAATTCGAGCGGATTCAATTTCCAAACATTTGGAATCTCTAAATAGGCTTTGTCTGGATCGCGATTATCTAATTTACTGGTTTTCGAGATCGCAAGCTGGCAATCATCAATTACCGCTTGAAGCCAAGGTGATTGTGCTAATTCTATTTGCATTTTTTGATAGACCGGCAAGAGATACCATACATCCCCTGCAGCATATTGTAGCTGTACGGGAGAAAGTGGACGTTTTAGCCAGTTTGTACGCGTTGCTCCTTTATCCATTTCAACACCCAAATAATGCAACACCAATTTGGCTAGACCCGCTGAATTAGCAAAACCTAAAAAACGCGCCATGATTTGTGTATCCATCATAGGTTGTGGAAGTGCATCAAACTCTTGTAAGAAAACCAATAAATCTTCATTACAAGCATGCAAAATTTTTGTCACCTGCTGATCGCGTAATAATTCCACAAAAGGTGAAAAATCAGTAATGGATAAAGGATCGATCAATGAAACTCGTTCACCATCATAAAGTTGAATTAATCCTAATTTAGGATAATAGGTCGATACCCGCATAAATTCGGTATCTAAAGCGACCGCACTTTGCTGACGCGCTAACTGACAAACCTGAGCGAGCTCTTCATTATTTTGAATTAATGTAAAGTGCGGTTGATTTTGGCATTCTTTTATCATTGTAATAGGATGTATTTTCAAATAGAGGTACAGACTAAACAGGGATATGAGTACATATCCCTGATTTAATTAATGTTGCGCGCGTTTTGCTATTTCTTCATCACGCAGTACGCGTCTTAAAATTTTGCCTACATTACTTTTCGGCAATTCATCACGAAACTCAATGTCTTTCGGAACTTTATAACCAGTGAGATGTTGTCGACAATGTTGGCGTAATTCATCACGCGTGAGGCTATCATCTTTCTTCACAACGAAGATTTTGATGGTTTCTCCCGACACTTCATGTGGCACACCAATAGCGACCACTTCAGCGACTTTATAATTTAGCATCACCACATCTTCGATTTCATTTGGATAAACGTTAAACCCTGAAACCAAGATCATGTCTTTTTTGCGGTCAACAATACGGAGGCTATAGCTCTCGTCCATAATGACGATATCACCCGTTGCCATCCAACCATCTTGAAGCACTTCAGCAGTCGCTTCTGGACGTTGCCAATAACCACGCATGACTTGTTCACCTTTAACCCAAAGCTCTCCAGCTTCACCAAGTTGTGCTTCCAAACCATCATCTTTGATAATTTTAATATCGGTATTTGGCACTGGTACACCGATTGTACCATTGTGTTTAACCACATTAATCGGACAAGCGGCAATTAGCGGTGAACATTCTGTCATACCATAACCTTCAATGATGTTGCAGCCGGTTAAATCATGCCAACGCGTTGCAACCGATTGTTGGATCGCCATACCGCCGCCAACAGAAAGTTTTAATCGTGAAAAATCCACTTCTTTGAAATTTTCATTATTAAGTAGCGCATTAAACAAGGTATTTACCCCTGTAATCGCTTCAAAGCGGTATTTTTTGAGCTCTTTAACAAAGCCATCAATATCACGAGGGTTCGTAATTAAGAGCGCGGTAACGCCAAGCTCTAAGAAGAGTAAACAGTTTACCGTTAAGGCAAAAACATGATAAAGCGGTAAAGCTAGTACGGCAA
>OGJZ01003113.1_pt1 | contig 10635 bp, 9 predicted proteins | sample 1572321 | NCBI WGS metagenome assembly OGJZ01 (sample SAMEA2582086, study PRJEB24529) | metagenome | biome: Human gut stool | place: China | collected 2011 | reverse complement strand
ACGGCGACCACCGAGATCTACACTCTTTCCCTACACGACGCTCTTCCGATCTGGGGTGAAAGAGATTCGTCTAAACCCTTCTCCTCAAGATATTGATACTTTAGAGTATTAGAGGGAGGTTCTTCTTATGAAGCGAACAGTTTATTGGAAGGATATTGTAAGCTCCTTCACGAGATCAAAGGGGCGCTTTCTATCGATTCTAACCTTGATGATGCTGGGAAGTTTAGCTCTTGTGGGGCTAAAGGTTACACCACCCAATATGACCCGAACAGCCAACCGCTATATGAGCCAACAAAAAATGATGGACCTGGAAGTTTTGGGCGACCTCGGGCTAGATAAAGCGGATCAAAAGGAATTAAAGGAGCTGAAAAACACTCAAGTCGAATTTTCCTACCTAACAGATGTGACGGTGAAAGGCAAGAAAGGAGCTGTCCGTCTTTTTTCTAAGCCTAGTGAGATTTCGCTTTTTAGGTTGACTTCAGGGCGTCTTCCTCAAAAAGAAAACGAGATAGCCCTAGCAAGCCACTGGGCTAAATGGTATAAAATAGGCGAGTCCATTAGCTTTGAAGAAAAATCAGGGGCTCCATCTATTTTAACGAAACATCAATTCACTATTGTTGGCTTTGTCAATTCTTCTGATCTATGGTCTGAGAAAGATTTGGGAACTGCTACTAGCGGGAGTGGCTCTTTAACGGCTTATGGAGTGGTTTCTAAGGATATCTTTGATACGGAAGTATATAGCTTAGCTCGACTTCGGTTTAAGGATTTAGAGAAGGTAGATCCATTTACGTCCACTTACCAAAAGCGATTGGAAGACCATCAGCAGGACTTGGAAAAACAATTGAAAGACAATGGAGAGCAACGTTATCAACGACTAAAAGCAGTTGCTAGCCAAGAGATTCAAAAGGGAGAAAAGGAGCTTGTAAGTGCAAAAAGTAAGATAGGGACAGCTAAGGAAGAAGTCCTCCACGCTCAAAGTCAACTGAAACAAGAAAGAGCATCGTTCGAAAAACTATCTGGCCTCCTGCCTCAAAAATTGTTGGCCAAGAGACAAGCTCAGCTGGATCAAGCTCAAGAGCAAGTAGATCAGCGGGTGGTAGAGATTCAAAAGGGAGAGAAGGAGCTTTCTGAGAAAGAGGAAGAACTCGTTCAGGCTAAGTTAAATCTAGAGAAGCTTGTACACCCGAGCTACCACATCTATGATCGTAAGACCATGCCGGGAGGGCAGGGATATCTCATGTACAGCAATGCGAGTGCTAGTATTGCTGCGGTGGGGAATATTTTTCCAGTGGTGCTATACGCGGTAGCGGCTATGGTGACCTTTACGACGATGACTCGTTTTGTCGATGAAGAACGAGGGAATGCTGGGATTTTTAAAGCGCTCGGTTATCGAACCAACGATATTTTGTCAAAATTTGTTATTTACGGTTTTGTAGCAGGCACTCTTGGAACTATTATTGGAACTCTACTTGGTCACTATTACTTATCAGGAGTGATGTCAAAAATCATTACTCAAGGAATGGTTGTTGGTAGAAGTAAAGCCTATTTTTATTGGAACTATAGTTTATTAGCCTTAGGACTTTCCTTGATTTCGAGCGTTCTCCCTGCTTATCTAGTGGCTCGTAAAGAATTAAAAGAAGAAGCTAGTGTACTTTTGCTTCCGAAACCGCCAGTCTCAGGTTCCAAGATTCTATTGGAAAATTTAAGGTTTATCTGGAAGCGTCTTAGCTTTACACAAAAGGTGACAGCCCGCAACATTTTTCGCTATAAGCAGCGGATGGTGATGACTATTTTTGGAGTAGCGGGCTCAGTGGCCCTATTATTTGCAGGCCTTGGCATCCAATCATCTGTTAGTGGAGTTTCAGGCCGTCAATTTGATCAGATTTTCAAGTATGAAATTATCCTGGCTAACAAGTCCAATGCCTCCCCTAAGGAGCAGAAGGCTTTAAAGAAACGATTGCATCAGTCAGATATCCAAGATCTTGAAGCAATTTATATCAAGGCTTTTGAAGCCTCTTATAAAGGAACTCGAGGGAAGCAGATCCTAACTCTCATGGTGACGGATCGGGAGACTTTTGCTCCTTTTGTGGACTTACGCTCTGAAGACGATCACGCTAAGTTGACTCTGACCAAAGGAGCTGTGATTACGAGCAAACTTGCCCAACTGGCTAAGGTTAAAATAGGAGATGAATTGCTCCTTGATGGTCACAAAATTAAGGTTGCAGGCATTGCAGAGAATTATGTCGGGCATTATATCTATATGGATAACACGACCTATCAAAGTGTTTTCGGGACAATCCCTTCAAACAATAGCTATTTGCTTGCATTGAAGGATAGCTCGAAGGAATCCATCCAATCGGTCAGCGAGTCCTTAATGGGTCTTGCCGCAGTGAGAGGAGTGACGCAAAATGCTTCTTTGATTTCACTCTTTAACTCAGTTGCTCAATCTCTGAACAATACCATGATGATATTGGTAGTCGTTTCGATATTATTGGCCATTGTCATTTTATACAATTTAACCAATATTAATGTAGCAGAACGGATTCGCGAGCTGTCCACTATCAAAGTACTCGGGTTTCATAATAAAGAAGTGACCCTCTACATTTATCGGGAGACCATTCTCCTATCAATGGTTGGAATAGCGACTGGCTTATTAGGTGGTTTTTATCTTCATCGCTTCTTAATTGCGATGGTAGCTCCAGATTCCATTCTATTTTATCCCAAGGTGAGTCTCGGAGTCTATCTCTATCCGGTTCTTAGTGTGACCACCATTTTGGCTCTACTAGGAGTTTTTGTCAATCATCATCTCCGCAAGGTTGATATGCTGGAAGCATTAAAATCAGTCGAGTAAGAAATGAGGCTCTCTTTCCATGTATCTATCACGAAACTTCTACTCTTTGGTGGAAGTTTTTTAGAGCTTTGGTATAATGAAAGGAGGAGAAAACAGATGACAAAAATTGCTTTGCTTTCAGATATTCATGGAAATACAACAGCTTTAGAGGCTGTGCTCGAAGATGCCAAAAGAGCTAACGTGGAGGAATATTGGCTGTTGGGGGATGTCCTTATGCCGGGGACAGGTAGGCGTTACCTTTTAGAACTTTTAGGAGAGCTCCCCATAACAGTTAAGATTCTTGGAAATTGGGAGGATAGCTTGTGGAGAGCGATGAAGGGATTGTTGGATCCATCAAGGGCTAGCCATCGCTATTTGATACGCCATTGTCAATATATCTTAGAAGAAGTTAGCCCAGAAGAAATAGAGGCCATGAAAAGCCTGCCCATGCAAGTGCATCGAGAAGTTTCAGGGTTAAGAGTTGGGATTACCCATCATTTGCCGGACAAAAACTGGGGACGGGAATTGATACATGTAGGAGATCAGAAAGATTTTGATCGGCTAGTAACGAATCCCGCTTGTGATATCGCTATCTATGGTCATATCCATCAACAATTTTTTCGATATGGAAGTGGAGGAGAGTTGATAGTGAATCCGGGTTCCATTGGACAACCCTTCTTTTTACAGGCCAATCTTCGAAAAGACCTCCGGGCCATGTATGCCATAATGGAATTTGATGAGAAAGGTCTAAAGAATGTAGATCTGAGACGAGTGGATTACGGTGTGGAAAAAGAACTGAAATTGGCTAGAGACCTGAGGCTTCCCTACTACCAAGTCTACGTTGAAAGTTTAGTTAATGGGATCCACCATACCCATAATCATGAGCTTCTGTATGAAATTGCTGAACGAGAAGGGCACAATGCAGAAGTAGATGCTTGGTTAAGAGATTATTTTAATTAGTGTAACAGTTGACATTACAACAAATAAGGGTATAATAGATTCAATGGAAGAACTGAAATTGTTCGTGATTGATGGATTTCTCATCAGTGGAGGATGGACTATTCTGTAGGAAAGAGAGGAGAATCAATGCAAATTTCAAGCCGTTTTACGATTGGAACCCATGTATTAGTCATGATTGCCTTAAAAGGAGATTGCACTAAAGTGACCAGTGATATGATTGCTGAAAGTGTTGGGGTGAATCCGGTCATTATTCGAAAGACCTTGTCTCAACTAAAAAAGGCTGGATTAATCCATGTGGCGCGGGGAACTGGCGGGGCTGAGATGGCAAAAGAGTTGGAAACTATTACCTTACTAGATGTTTATCGAGCGGTAGAGTGCCTTGGAAAGACAGGTCAATTATTTGGCTTTCACGAGCATCCAAATCCAGCCTGTCCGATTGGAAATAATATTCATGGAGTGCTTGATGGAAAACTCGAAGAGATTCAGTTAGCCATGGAAAAAGAAATGGCACAAATAAGTCTAGAGCAAGTAGTGAAAGAAGCTAAAATGAAGATGGAAGTAGCCTCTTAGTCCAATAAACAGAAGCTATCAATCTCTGGTAAGCAAGGGAAAAAGTTACCGATAGGAACTTGCTGATTCATTGATAGATACGTTAAAATAAAAAATTTCAGTACCTTAGATACTGAAATTTTTTTATTAATTGATGAAGGACACTAATAATGGAATGAGGGATAAACCTAAGAAGATCCAGGTCCAATAGCGATTGGGAATAAACATGAAAGAAGAAGAATCACGGTAAGCGATTCGTTGTCCTGTCTCTTCATCAATAAGATAACGAACTTCATCTGAAACAAATTTTTTTGTTAATAAATAATTTGTAGCTGCTGTAAATAGGCTGAACATGATCCCCATCAGAAAGCCATGAACTCGATTTGTGGCATTAAAATGAAGGACATAAATAGCAAGGTTGGAGACAGCTCCTCCAATAAATAAAGCAAGTACAACGAGTAAACCTTTACCACGCCAAACAATCATAAAACAATCTCCTTTTCTATCTTAATCAAAATATAGCAAATCTTTGCTAGTTTCAGTGAAGAGACCAAAACCGTCTTTTGTCACATAACCACAGTCTTCAATCCGAACTCCTACTTTTCCCGGAATGTAGATACCGGGCTCAACAGAGAAACACATTCCTTCTTCAATAACAAGATCATTTCCTTCCATAATAGATGGGAATTCGTGAACATCCATCCCGATTCCATGACCGAGGCGGTGGTTGAAGTACTCGCCGTAGCCTGCTTTTTCAATGACACTGCGAGCAGCGCGATCGACGTCGTGAGCTGTCACACCAGGTTTGATCATATCCAGGGCAGCCTGTTGAGCTTCTAGAGTTAAGTGGTAGATTTCTTTTTTGAAATCATCTGGTTTTCCAACTGCAACTGTTCGCGTCATGTCTGAAGCATAGCCGTTGACCATACATCCCAAGTCGAAGAGCAAGAGGGCATCCTTTTCAATTTTGTTACTTCCAGGAATACCGTGAGGATTGGCTGCATTGTTACCAGTCAAGACCATAGTTTCAAAGCTCATTTCATAGCCCAAGCGTTTGATGCCAAATTCGATTTGAGCAATGATGTCTGTTTCAGTAACGTCGAGAGAGATATTGTCGAAACCGATATTAACAGCTTTATCAGCATAATCACCGGCAACAATCATTTTTTGAATTTCATCAGCTGACTTGATAACGCGCATTTTTTGAATGAATGGTGTCAAGTTTTCAAAGCGACCTTCAAAGACTGTTTGCAATCCTTGGAACTTAGTCACATTGAGATTGTCAAACTCTGCATAAATAATAGAGCTGTCTGTACTTGCTAGACCAGCTTTGATTTTTTGCCATGGATTTTCAGAATCCACATAACCAAAGACTGGGAAGTCGAGTACAGCAGAGGCACGTGCAACCTCAAGAGCAGGAACAAAGAGGGCAGGTTCACGATTTTCGTAGACGAAGAGGAACATTTGGCGTTCATGTGGGTCACAATCAAAACCAGTAAGATAATTGACAGTTACAGGATCTGAAACAATAGCTAGCCCTGCTTTATTTTCATTCAAAAAATGACGAATGCGATCAAGTTTAGACATAGAAAAAACTCCTTTGTATTTCTTACACTCATTCTGTCACTTTTATAGGGAAAATGCAAGTTGTTTTTTGGCTTTTCATTAAATCATTTACTTTCATTGAGACTTTTTTAGGCTAGTTTTGTAAGCGATGGATAGTCTTGGAAACACGAAATGAGAGGCCTTTTTCTGAAATGGCTTTCTTCCTCGTAACCATAAAGAAGGAATCCCTTTCATTTTTTTGTAAAAAATCAGTCAAAATAATTGAAAGTGTTTTCAGAATCTGATACAATTAGCATGAATAAGTGAGCGTAAAATGAGAAAGGAAGTGTTTTTATGAATACTGATGAAACAATTACTATATACGACGTTGCGCGTGAAGCAGGTGTTTCGATGGCGACTGTGTCTCGTGTGGTAAATGGAAATAAAAATGTAAAAGAAAACACCCGAAAAAAAGTGCTTGAGGTCATTGATCGTTTGGATTACCGTCCAAATGCGGTTGCGCGTGGCTTGGCGAGTAAGAAAACCACTACTGTAGGAGTTGTCATCCCAAATATTGCTAATAGTTATTTTGCTACTTTAGCAAGGGGGATTGATGATATTGCAACCATGTACAAGTATAATATTGTTCTTGCATCTAGTGATGAAAATGACGATCACGAAGTTACCGTGATTAACTCTCTATTTGCCAAACAAGTAGACGGTATCATCTTCATGGGTTACCACTTGACGGAAAAAATTCGTGCAGAATTTTCCCGTACTCGTACGCCGATTGTCCTAGCAGGAACAGTGGACCTCGAACACCAATTACCGAGTGTTAACATCGACTATAAAGCTGCCGTTGAGGATTCTATAACACAGCTTGCCAAGAATAATGAAAAGGTTGCCTTTGTATCAGGGCCACTAATTGATGATATTAATGGCAAGCTCCGTCTAGCTGGTTATAAGGCTGGACTTGAAAAGAATAATTTGCGCTACAATGAAGGACTTGTCTTTGAAGCTAAATATAGCTATAAAGACGGCTTTGATTTAGCACAACGTGTCTTGAACTCTGGTGCCACTGCTGCCTATGTTGGAGAAGATGAATTGGCTGCAGGTCTCTTGAATGGCCTCTTTGCTGCAGGTAAATCAGTTCCAGAAGACTTCGAAATCATCACAAGCAATGACTCACCAATTACAAGCTACACACGTCCAAACCTTTCTAGTATTAATCATCCTCTCTATGATTTAGGGGCAGTTAGCATGCGTATGTTGACTAAAATCATGAATAAGGAAGAACTTGAAGAAAAAGATGTTATTCTTAATCACGGTATTACCTTACGTCAGTCAACAAAATAAAAAAGGAGTTGGGACATAAGTTTGTCTCAACTTCTCTTTTTTAGAAAAAGGGAGAACCAATGACTTTTGAGGATGCTTATTTTAAAAAGAAAGTCCTAAAACCTGATAGCCTAGAACCTTTTGGTTTTACAGCTACTGAGCAAGGCTATGAGTTCAGAAAAACACTGATAGCTGAAGAACTTGAAGCTCGATTGTTTATTGATTTAGAAGGTAAGTTGACGGGACAGGTTGTCGATAGTGATCTTGATGAGCCTTATGATATCTTCAGGAGTCCTCAGGCTACTGGAACTTACGTTGGTCAAGTCAGAGAGGCTTATGGAGAACTTCTGTCACAGGTAGCTGATTCTTGTTATGAAGATCAATTATTCTCATCTCCACAAGCTAATCGCCTGGCTAAATTTTTAGCTCAAGAATTTTCAGACCAAGCAGACCATCCTTTCGAGAAAGAACCAAGCTATCTATCTTTTAGAGTTGATGGTAAATGGTATGCCTTGTTTTTTCCTCTTAAGGGAGAAAAACTAGGGCTTGATGGAGAAAAGGCAGAATTAACATATGATGTGGTTAACCTCAAGGTTAATCCGACGCAAATGGATAAGCTCTTGAAAATGGATGGCGTTTTTCCTAGCTACCATATGTCCAAGAAGACCTGGGTTAGTCTTGTTTTAGATGAGACCTTGCCAGACCAGACTGTTTTTGAGCTTCTTAGTGAAAGTCGTTCCCTAGTGGCTCCCAAACATCTTAGAAAGGCTTCGGAGCCTCATTATTGGATTATCCCGGTAAATTTGAAATACTACGATATTGGGGATGAGTTTTCCGCAAATGAGGAGATTCTTTGGACACAGAAAGCTAGTATGCAAAAGGGAGATTTTGTGGCTATCTATATTACGGCACCTACCAAGGCCATCCGTTACGTCTGTCAGGTTTTAGAGGCAAATATCCCTAATCAAGGTTATCGTGAAGAGGAGAGTATTAAAGAGTTGATGCGGATTAAGCCCTTATACACTTTTAATGACACTGACTTTGATAGTGATAGACTAAAGAGTTTAGGTATTAAAACTGTTCGAGGTCCTCGACATATGACGGAAGAGTTAGTTCAGGCTTTATCCCCTTACCTAAAAGAAAAATAGAAGGAGGACATCATGCGAATTTTGATTGCACCTGATTCATTTAAGGAAAGTTTATCTGCAAAAGAGGTCGCCTTAGCTCTCAAATCGGGCTTTGAAAATGCCTTACCCGACGCTGATTTTGACCTTATGCCAATAGGCGATGGTGGTGAAGGGACCTTAGATGCTCTTGCTGAAAATCTAAATCTTGAGAAGAAAAGTATCAAGATTCCTCATGCCTATACAAGTGACGGAAGTGTTTCTTTTGCCAGCAATGGCCAGACTGCCATTTTTGAAATGGCTGCGATTTGTGGCTTGGAGCATATTCCTAAGGAGAAACGAAATCCTCTAGCTCTAACGACACAAGGCGTAGGTGAACTAATTGTTCATTTGGTTCAATCTGGCATCCGAGAGTTTATTATAGGCGTAGGTGGATCTGCTACCAATGATGGTGGTATTGGTATGGCATATGGATTGGGGTATCGTTTTTATGATTCTGAGGGACAGGAGCTTGAGCCAATAGGTGCTAATCTTGGTCTCATTAAGAAGGTATCCTCTAAAAATAAGCTTGATTTGTCTGGTGTCACCATTCGTCTGATTACTGATGTAGACAACCCCTTGTGTGGCCAACATGGAGCAACCTATATTTTTGGTGGACAAAAAGGCTTGTCTCCTTCACAATTTAAAAAAGTCGACCAAGATATGTCTCAATTCTACACTGACTTTGCTCCAGAAGTTTTAAAACTGGCTGGTTCAGGGGCGGGAGGAGGCATGGCTGCAGGCCTGGTGGCCTTTGCAGGTGCAGAAATTAAATCAGGGATTGACTTTGTACTTGATTGTGTTGATTTTGACCAACGTGTGAAGTCTGCTGATTTGGTTATAGTAGGAGAAGGACGTATGGATAGCCAGTCCTTGTCTGGTAAGGCACCGGTCGGGGTAGCTAGGCGGACACCATCAGCTATTCCTGTCATTGCAATCTGTGGTAGTCTGAAGGATGACTTGCCTGATTTTCCAGTAGCAGGCATTTCAGCTGCTTTTCCCATTATTGGTCAAGTAGCAGACTTAGACCAAGTTTTAGCTGCTGCCAAGGAGAATCTCTATCGAACAGGACTCAATATTGGAAATCTCATCAAGCTCAATAAAACATTGTGATAATTGTGATATAAGAAAAAGCTGACGTAGCGTCAGCTTTTATTTTCCAAATAGTTTAGCGAAAAATCCCTTTTTTTCAGTGACAGGTTCAGTTTCTTTAGGAGCGAGGATATCAGGATAGAGCTCTGAAAATAACACTTTATCAAGGTTTTCTGCTTGATTACTATGTAGGATAAGACCGTATGGTGAATGGGCCTTGGCCTCATCCACGATAGTAGCTGAAATGTTGAGTGCTTGAGCCGTTTTGATATAGGTAAATTGTATCTGGTCAGCTAATTTTGGCGATAGCTTGAGACTAAGATTCGGGTAAACGGCTTGTAAGTCTTTTAAAATCTGCGGAAAATGGTCAATTACAGTTTTCTTTTCAGCATTTTCCAATAGAACAGCTAGGACTACACGTTCCGCATAGGTTCCAAAATACTGACGAAGTTCATCGGGATTAAGGCGTTTTTCGCCACTAGCGCATTGGAGCACTTTGTTTTCAAGTGAAGTCATAGGAATCTCCTGTAAGTTTTCTACTAGCTATTATACAATATTTTGAATTCCTTTTCATTCGGGTCGTTTTCTGAGATTTTCAAAAACAATTGAAAATATTAAAAAATAGAAAATCGCTAGAAAATTCTGGTTTTAATTTGCTTAAGCCTTGATATTATGGTAATATATAGGTGTAAAAAATTTTAACTCATAAGGAGAGTATTGTAATGTCAATTATTACTGATGTTTACGCACGCGAAGTCCTTGACTCACGCGGTAACCCAACACTTGAAGTAGAAGTTTACACTGAATCTGGTGCATTCGGTCGCGGTATGGTTCCTTCAGGAGCTTCAACTGGTGAACACGAAGCAGTAGAACTTCGTGATGGTGACAAAGCTCGTTACGGTGGTCTTGGTACTCAAAAAGCAGTTGATAACGTAAACAACGTTATTGCTGAACACATCATCGGATTCGACGTACGTGATCAACAAGGTATTGACCGCGCAATGATCGCTCTTGACGGTACTCCAAACAAAGGTAAACTTGGTGCCAACGCTATTCTTGGTGTGTCTATCGCTGTAGCACGCGCAGCTGCTGACTACCTTGAAGTTCCACTTTACAGCTACCTTGGTGGATTCAACACTAAAGTTCTTCCAACTCCAATGA
>OGJZ01003112.1_pt1 | contig 10638 bp, 12 predicted proteins | sample 1572321 | NCBI WGS metagenome assembly OGJZ01 (sample SAMEA2582086, study PRJEB24529) | metagenome | biome: Human gut stool | place: China | collected 2011 | reverse complement strand
CGGCGGACAGCATATTAATAAAACATCTTCAGCTATCCGTATTACTCATTATCCCACCGGAATTGTGGTAACCTGTCAGAATGAGCGTTCCCAGTTCCAGAACAAGGATAAGGCTATGCAGATGTTAAAGGCAAAGCTGTATATGCTGCGCCAGGAGGAGCAGGCAGCTAAGGCTGCAGGTATCCGCGGAGACGTAAAGGACAACGGTTGGGGAAGCCAGATCCGTTCCTATGTGCTCCAGCCTTATACCATGGTAAAGGATCTGCGCACCGGAGAGGAAACGGGCAACGTAGACGCCGTGCTGGACGGTGGACTGGATCCCTTTATCAGTGCTTACCTGCGCTGGATGAGTCTGGGATGTCCAGATCGGAATTCACGCACAGAAGATTAAAAACAGAGAATTATACTGGAAAAGCCGGGCAATAGTCCGGCTTTTTTCTGACTTCATTTAAATTCCGGAGAAAAACAGTTGCATTTCTATGGAAAATATGATACCATCTTCCACGTGGGTACATATGTACATCTGATGCGGACACAAAAAAGGAAGGAAGACAAGAGTACATGGAAGACAAAAGCAAGTATTTTGTGGTGAAGCAGAAAGCTGTTCCTGAGGTACTTTTAAAGGTGGTGGAGGCGAAGAAGCTCCTTGAAAGCGAACGCGCGATTACAGTTCAGGAGGCCACAGACAAGGTGGGGATCAGCCGCAGCTCCTTCTACAAGTACAAGGATGATATTTTTCCTTTTTATGATAATACGAAGGGAAAGACCATCACTCTGGTGGTACAGATGGATGATGAACAGGGGCTTTTAAGCGACCTTCTTCATGTAGTTGCTGTTTACCGGGCCAATATTCTGACAATCCATCAGAGTATTCCTGTAAATGGAGTGGCTACGCTGACGCTTAGTGTAGAGATCCGCGAGAATACGGGAAATGTTTCCGGTATGATCGAGGAGCTTGAAAATCTAAATGGAATCCATTATGTAAAAATATTGGCAAGAGAATAGGCCTGTATTTTCAGGGAGAAGTATAAAAAGGCAGGGAGCAGAGGATTATGATTAAGACAGCAGTAATGGGATATGGAACTATTGGCTCCGGTGTGACGGAGATTCTGGCAGAAAATCGGGATGTGATCGCTGCACAGGCAGGGCAGGAGATAGAGCTGAAGTATGTGCTGGATCTGCGGGAGTTTCCCGACAGCCCCATCGCAGATAAGGTGATCCATGAGTTTAAGCTCATTGAAGAGGATCCGGAGATTCAGATCGTGGTGGAAACCATGGGAGGTCTAAATCCGGCGTATCCGTTTGTAAAGGCCTGCCTGATGGCAGGAAAGCATGTTGTTACTTCCAATAAGGCTCTGGTAGCTGCTCACGGCACAGAACTTCTTGCCATTGCGCGAAAAAAGAAGGTAAATTTCTTTTTTGAGGCCAGCGTGGGAGGCGGAATCCCTATTATCCGTCCTCTGTATCATTGTCTGATGGGAGAACGCATTGAGGAGATTACGGGCATTTTAAACGGTACGACCAACTATATTCTTACAAAGATGGATAAAGAGGGAGATACTTTTGAAAATGCTTTAAGAGAGGCTCAAAATCTGGGATATGCGGAGCGCAATCCGGAGGCGGATGTAGAAGGCTATGACCCCTGCCGCAAGATTGCCATTCTTACAGCCATGGCTGCAGGCAAAGAGGTGGATTATCAGGATATCTACACAGAAGGAATTACAAAGATCACAGATGTTGATTTTAAATATGCGGAGAAAATGGGCGTTTCCATAAAGCTGTTCGGCACCAGCCGCATCAGAGACGGAAAGGTAAGTGCCTATGTGGCTCCGGTAATGATAAACAGCAGTCATCCTCTATATGGAGTAAGAGACGTATTTAACGGTATTATGGTCCGCGGAAATATGCTTGGCGTGTCTATGTTTTACGGCAGCGGAGCGGGAAAGCTCCCTACAGCCAGCGCAGTGATTGCAGATATCATTGAGGCTGCTCAGAACCTGAAGAAAAATGTTCCTATGGGATGGGGAAATGAAAAGCAGACCATAGAGCCAATGGAGAATATGCGTTTTCGTTACTTTGTCCGTTTGGCAGGTTCCTTCCGCAATAAGGAACAGGATATCAGGCGTATTTTCGGCCATACGGAGGTCATCGAGCTTTACGGAATGGATGAATTTGCCGTTCTCACCCCGGAGATGGAGGAGGGCGCGTTCCGACAGGCTGTAGCGGCCTATGATGCGCTTGCAGAGGCACACTCGGATTTTGGAATCAAACAGACCATCCGGGCTATGATGTAGAGTTGAATACAGATAATAAAAACTTCTGCCAATGTGAAAACGGCAGAAGTTTTTTTAAACATTTTTAAAAATCAGTGTACCGGAGGCTGTGCCTGTTGGAGCTGTTCCATAAGGCGCTGCTGGAACTGGTAGAGGAACTGATTGATCTGTGGACCCTTCACCGGATCGCGCAGCAGATCATAAAACTGGATCAGCTGAGAGAAAAAGAAAAAGGTCAGCATAATAGCAAAACCGCTTAAAAGGATTCCGGCAATGGCCTTGGGCGGAAGGGTTTTGCGGGGGCTGGGATCTGCATTCCGGGCCATAAGGGCCAGGACAATGCCGCCTGCGCCGCAGATCAGGCCTGCAGGATAATTACCGCCGATTAAAAGAGAAACAGGCAGATAAAACAGGCTTAAGACAACGCCGATGATACCGCAGATCAGAGAGCATACGGCAAATTTCTCCGAGGGAGCAGGTGCATTCTTTTGTTTTTTATAGATATTGTTCATGATATTAAATGCAATAGCCTTTCTTTGAGATAGTGATAGTCAACATGGCTTATTCTAACATGAAAAATTCATCCTGTCCAGTGTCACATCCTGGTGAGTCTTGCATAAGAAGGCAGGATGAATTATAATAAAACAGTTACTGAGAGAATAAAGACAGCGAGGAAAATTAATGGATATTATAAAAACACTGGCCGAAGAATTACAGATCGGCCGCCATCAGGCAGAGGCTGCCGTAAAGCTGATCGATGAAGGAAATACCATTCCGTTTATTGCCAGATACCGCAAGGAGGCCACAGGTTCCTTAAATGATGAGATCCTGCGTGCTCTGGATGAACGTTTAAGATATCTGCGGGGACTGGAAGACCGCAAAAACCAGGTAATCGCCACGATTACAGATCAGGGAAAGATGACGCCTGGACTGGAGCAGCAGATCCGCAGTGCAGCTACCCTGGTAGCAGTGGAGGATTTATACCGCCCCTATAAGCCAAAGCGTCGCACAAGAGCGATGATTGCCCGTGAGAAGGGGCTGGAGCCGTTGGCAGACCTGATTTTTTTACAGGAGGCGAAGGAACCTCTTGAAGAGACAGCGGCTTCCTATGTTTCAGAGGAAAAGGGAGTGGAATCGCCGGAAGCTGCCATTCAGGGTGCCATGGATATTCTGGCGGAGCGGATTTCCGATCATCCAGGGTACCGCACCTGGATCCGTAATATAACGATGAATAAGGGACTTCTTCAGTCCAGTGCAAAGGATGAGAAGGTAAAGTCCGTTTATGAGACCTATTATAATTATGAGGAGCCTGTAAAAAAGGCTGCGGGCCATAGAATTCTGGCGTTAAACCGGGGAGAAAGCGAAAAAATCCTTACAGTAAAGGTGATTCCTCCTGTGAATCAGATCATGGGATATCTGGAAAAGCAGGTGATCGTAAAGAATAATCCATATACCATTCCGGTGTTAAAGGCGGTGGTGAAGGACAGCTATGACCGTCTGACAGGACCTTCCATAGAGCGTGAAATCCGCAGTGAGATCACAGAAAAGGCAGAGGACGGAGCAATCCGTGTTTTTGGAAAGAATTTAGAGCAGCTTCTGATGCAGCCTCCCATTACAGGCCGTGTGGTTTTAGGCTGGGATCCGGCCTTCCGTACAGGCTGCAAGCTGGCAGTTGTAGACAGCACGGGAAAGGTGTTGGATACCATTGTAATCTATCCCACAGCGCCTCAGAATAAGGTAGAGGAATCAAAGAAGATTTTAAAGGAAATGATCCACAAATACAACATTTCCCTGATATCGGTAGGAAACGGTACAGCTTCCAGAGAATCGGAGCAGGTAATAGTGGAACTGTTAAAGGAAATCAAGGAGCCGGTGAAGTATGTGATCGTAAATGAGGCCGGAGCTTCCGTATATTCTGCCAGCAAACTTGCCACAGAGGAATTTCCGGCATTTGATGTGGGCCAGAGAAGTGCAGTGTCCATTGCCCGCCGCCTGCAGGATCCTCTGGCGGAGCTGGTAAAGATTGACCCCAAATCCATTGGCGTAGGCCAGTATCAGCATGATATGAATCAGAAAAAGCTGGGAGCTGCCTTAGAGGGTGTGGTAGAAGACTGTGTAAACAGGGTAGGTGTGGACATAAATACCGCATCTGCCTCCCTTTTGGAATACGTTTCAGGCATCAATAAGACGCTGGCAAAAAACATTGTGGCGTACCGTGAGGAAAACGGCGCATTTAAGAGCAGAAAGCAGCTTTTAAAGGTAGCCAAGCTGGGGCCTAAGGCTTTTGAACAGTGCGCAGGCTTTATGCGTATTACAGGGGGAGCGGAACCCTTAGACGGTACCAGTGTCCATCCGGAAAGCTATGGCGCAGCTAAGGCCATTTTACAGAGCCTTGGATACAGGGAAGAGGAGCTGGCGCGTGGAGGAATTCCCGGTATTAGCCGAAAAATCCGTGACTATAAGAAAATGGCAGAGGAAGTGGGAGTTGGAGAAATCACGCTCAGAGACATTGCGGGCGAGCTGGAAAAACCGGCCAGAGATCCCAGAGATGAGATGCCAAGGCCGGTTCTGCGCAGCGATATTCTGGAAATGAAGGATTTAAAAGCCGGCATGGTATTAAAGGGAACAGTACGCAATGTAATTGATTTTGGAGCCTTTGTGGATATCGGTGTCCATCAGGACGGGCTGGTGCACATTTCACAGATGACAGACCGCTACATCCGTCACCCTATGGACGCAGTGAGCGTAGGAGATGTGGTTGATGTAAAGATTCTGGCAGTGGATCTGGAGAAAAAACGGATTTCTCTCACCATGAAAGGGGTAAAGGATGGTAATTGAAACATTTGATCCAAAGGAAACCTATGATCTTGGCGTGAAAATGGGAGAGCAGGCCCGGGCCGGACAGGTAATCTGCTTAAACGGTGACCTGGGTGTGGGAAAAACTGTGTTTACTCAGGGGTTTGCAGCCGGTCTTGGCATCGCAGGGCCTGTAAACAGCCCTACATTTACCATTGTGCAGCAGTATGAGGATGGGCGTCTGCCGCTGTATCATTTTGACGTATATCGGATTGGTGATATCAGCGAAATGGATGAGATCGGCTATGAAGACTGCTTTTACGGTCAGGGAGTGACATTGATCGAGTGGTCGGAGCTGATCCGGGAAATCCTGCCGGAACATGTGACGGAAGTGACCATAGAAAAGGATATGGAAAAAGGATTCGACTACAGACGAATCCGTGTGGAGGAGAAAGAATGAGAGTGTTAGGAATCGAAAGTTCATCTCTGGTAGCCAGTGTGGCTCTTGTGACCGATGATATTCTTACAGGAGAATATACGGCCAACTTTAAAAAGACCCATTCTCAGACTCTGCTTCCCATGCTGGATGAGCTGGCAAAGCTTCTGGAGCTGGATCTTAATACCGTTGACGCCATTGCTGTGGCAGGAGGACCGGGTTCATTTACAGGCTTAAGAATTGGTGCGGCCACTGCCAAGGGCCTTGGACTGGCATTAAAAAAGCCTCTGATCCATGTTCCTACCGTCGATGCTCTGGCATATAATATGTGGGGAGCCTCTGGCCTGATCTGCCCGATTATGGATGCCAGACGCCGTCAGGTCTATACGGGTCTGTATCAGATGGAACAGGGGATTCATGTTCAGATGGAACAGCAGCCTATGGATATGGGAGATCTGGCGGAAGAATTAAACCGCAGGGGAGAACGTGTGATTTTTCTGGGAGACGGAGTTCCGGCCTATAGGGAAATGATACAGGAAATGGTAAAGGTTCCCTTTGAATTTGCTCCGGCCCAGATGAACCGCCAGAGGGCAGCCAGTGTGGCAGCGCTTGGAAGCCTTGCTCTGAAGGAAGAGGGCGACGGCTGCGGATACCATAGTGCGTTTTTAGTGTCTGCCGGAGAATTCAATCCCGATTATCTGAGAAAATCACAGGCAGAAAGCCAGAGGGAGGCTGAACTGTCGCCAGAGGGCGCTGCCGGAAAGCTTCCGGGAGATTATTAAAAATATCATTTCTGCTAGCAAAGGAGTCGTTATGAATCAGAATCTGAGGGTACGCCGGATGGAAGTCGGAGACCTTTTACGGGCAGCGGCACTGGAGCAGAGCAGTTTTTCTCAGCCCTGGTCTGAAAAGCTGCTTGCAGAGGGCTTAAACAGTCCTCTGGATACATATTTTGTATGTACCTGTGAAAATGAAATCGCGGGCTACTGCGTTCTGCGTGTCCTGGCAGATGAGGGAGAATTGCAGAGGATTGCGGTGTTTTCAGAATACCGCAGGCAGGGAGTCGGCAGGAAACTGATGGAAGCCATGTTAGCAGCCGCAAGGGAAGAGGGCGCATCCTCTGTTTCCCTGGAGGTCAGAGAAAGTAATGTAGGAGCCATGCGTCTTTACGAAGAATACGGTTTCTGTCAGGAGGCAGTCCGCAAAAAGTATTACCAGGAGCCGGAGGAAGATGCAGTGATCATGTGGAACCGCAGTTTGTGACTGGTCTTTTGGAATTGCGGAGGAAAATATACAGCAATTCCCACTTAAAATTACAGAATCCTGTGTATATAATGGAGAGGAATCGAACATTCCTCTCCGTTTTGCGTATTATGGCCGGAAGAAGGAAGCGAGGATCATGAAAGAGAAAGGCGAGGTATATTGATGAAAAAGTACAATAAGAATGGACAGTTAGAGACACTGATCTGTAACGGCTGCGGGAAGAAACTGGCAGTGAGCCAAGGGATTATACGAGAGGGAGCCATATCCATAGACCATGTGTGGGATTATTTTTCCGAAAAGGACGGGCAGGTTCATCATTTTGATCTGTGTGAGGAATGTTATGACCAGATGATAAATAGGTTTCGGATTCCTGTTTCCATAGAGGAACAGACAGAATATCTGTAAAAGGAAGCCGGACGGGCGTTTTTCTCAGGGCTCTTGATTATTGGGCTGCATCTGTGTTATGATTTGAAAAAGCCGGTTTTGCGGAACGGTGAAAATGTTCCGAAACGGTGCGACTTGACATAGAAAATGAGGAAAATAATATGCTTGATATATGTTTGCTGGGAACGGGGGGGATGATGCCCCTGCCCTATCGATGGCTTACATCCATGATGGCCAGATGCGGCGGCAGTAATCTTCTTATTGACTGCGGAGAGGGAACACAGGTTGCGTTAAAAGAAAAGGGCTGGAGCCCTAAACCCATTGATACTATCTGCTTTACACATTACCATGCGGATCATATCAGTGGTCTTCCGGGTCTGCTTTTAACTATGGGTAACGCAGAGCGTACAGAGCCTCTGACCCTGATTGGCCCCAGAGGACTGGAAAGAGTAGTAAATGCACTGCGTATGATAGCTCCAGAGCTTCCCTTTGAGCTTCGGATGATTGAACTGACAGAAAACAGGCAGCAGCTTACAGCCGGCCCTTATATCATTGATGCATATAAGGTTAACCACAATGTTCTCTGCTATGGGTATACGATTCGCATTCCCAGAAAAGGCCGTTTTGATGTAGAACGTGCAAAGGAGCAGCAGATCCCACAGAAATTCTGGAACCGTCTTCAGAAGGGCGAAGAGATTGAGTGCGAAGGCCGCCTGCTTACATCGGATATGGTTCTGGGGCCCGACCGCAGGGGACTCAAGGTAACGTACTGTACGGATACGCGCCCTGTTCCTGTGATTGCAGAGTACGCCGCCGGTTCAGATCTCTTTATCTGTGAGGGCATGTACGGAGAAAAGGAAAAGGCTTCCAAAGCCAGAGAATATAAGCACATGACCTTTTATGAGGCAGCTGCTCTGGCGAAAGAGGCGAAACCGGGACAGCTCTGGCTGACCCATTACAGCCCGTCTCTTACCCGTCCGGATGATTATATGGACGAGGTCCGCAAGATTTTTCCGCGGGCTAAGGCTGCAAGAGACGGGTGGACCATGGAACTGGAATTTGATGAGGAGTGAAAAATGAACGTGAATCATACAGAAGATGTACTGATACTTGCAATTGAGAGTTCCTGCGATGAAACGGCAGCTTCCGTGGTAAAAAACGGGCGTACAGTGCTGTCCAATGTGATTTCCTCTCAGATAGCAACCCATACGGTATATGGGGGTGTGGTGCCGGAGATTGCCTCCAGAGAACATATTAAGGCAATTAATTATGTGATAGAGCGGGCATTGGCAGAGGCAGAAACAACACTGGATGATATTACAGCAATTGGAGTGACATATGGTCCAGGTCTGGTGGGGGCTCTTTTGGTAGGAGTGGCAGAGGCGAAAGCTATTGCTTATGCAGCCCGAAAGCCACTTATAGGTGTTCACCATATTGAAGGCCATGTATCGGCCAATTTTATTGAAAATAAAGATCTGGAACCACCATTTATCTGTCTGATTGTGTCAGGAGGACATACCCATCTTGTGGTTGTAAAGGATTATGGGGAATTTGAAATTATTGGCCATACCAGAGATGATGCTGCTGGGGAAGCTTTTGATAAAGTGGCCCGTGCAGTGGGACTGGGGTATCCTGGCGGTCCAAAGATTGATAAGGCAGCAAAAGAAGGAAATCCCCATGCTATTGAATTCCCAAGGGGTAAAGTGGCAGATTCACCCTATGATTTTAGCTTCAGTGGTTTAAAGTCGGCTGTTTTGAATCACATCAATCATGCAAAAATGACGGGTGAAGAGATTTGTGTACCGGATCTTGTGGCATCTTTCCAGAATTCGGTAGTGGATTCCCTGGTAAGCCGTGCTATTCATGCGGCAAAGGAATACGGATACAGCAAGCTTGCTATTGCAGGAGGAGTGGCATCAAATACAGCACTTCGCGCAGCAATGAAAAAGGCCTGTGAAGAGAATGGAATTGCATTTTATCATCCATCTCCTGTTTTTTGTACAGATAATGCGGCTATGATCGGTGCGGCTGCTTATTATGAATATATTCGAGGAAACAGATCTGGCTGGGATCTTAATGCCGTACCCAATTTGAAACTGGGGGAGAGATAGATGAAAAAATTCTGTACAGCAGTTGTACTGGCGGCAGGAAGAGGCAGCCGAATGGGAACTGCAGTGGCGAAGCAGTATCTGACATTGGGAGATAAGCCTGTTGTGGTCTATTCGTTAGAAGCCTTTCAGGCATCTCCTGTTATAGATGAGATTATTCTTATTACTGATAAAGACCATATTGAATATTGCTGGGAAAAATTGGTTCATCCATATGGGATTACCAAGGTAACAGCAGTTGCTCCGGGAGGAAAGGAACGCTATGAAAGTGTATGGAAGGCTCTCTGTCTTCTTTGCGGGAAAAATTCGCGGAATGAAGCTGGGGCTTCGGCCGGAGACGGTTATGTTTTCATTCATGACGGGGCCAGGCCTTTTATTACGGAGGATATAATTGAGAGAGTATATAAGGATACAGAAAAATGGGATGCCTGTGTAGTGGGAATGCCGGTTAAGGATACCATTAAGCAGACGGATGAAAATGGTGTGATTCTGGATACTCCGGATCGCAGCAGAATCTGGCAGGCGCAGACACCTCAGGTTTTTTCGGTTCCCCTTATTGTGGAGGCATTTCAGCGGCAGCTGTCCCAGGACTGCAGACGTGTTACGGATGACAGTATGATAGTGGAAAACCAGATGGGTGTTAAGGTGCATATGACTGAAGGCGGCTATACCAATATTAAGATTACAACCCCGGAAGACCTGGCTGTTGCAGAGGCTATTTTGACTCAATATAAAAAATGAAAAATAATTGTAAAAAAAGTGTTGACATCTGTCGAATGGCGTGGTATTATAACTGAGCTGTCGCTGATACGGCAGATGCAACACACAAGAGAAAATAAACTTTTGAAAAAATCAAAAAAACTCTTGACAAAATGCTTTTCATCTTGTAAAATAGAAAAGCACGTTTGGAGAGATATCGAAGTGGTCATAACGAGGCGGTCTTGAAAACCGTTTGTCCGCAAGGGCGCGTGGGTTCGAATCCCACTCTCTCCGCTAGTCAGGTTCAAAAAGTTAAAAAACTTGAAAAAAGTACTTGACAAATAAATAGAAAGTGCGATATAATGCACAAGGCTTTTCAAAAGAAAAGTTAAAACCTGATAAAGAGCACGAAAGTGCGAAATAGTTATTTGCGAAATGCAAATAACGAATCTAGGGCGTTTGGAGAAGTACCCAAGCTGGCCGAAGGGGCTCCCCTGGAAAGGGAGTAGGTCGTTAGTAGCGGCGCGAGGGTTCAAATCCCTCCTTCTCCGTTACTTTCTAAATGAGAAAGTACACATTGAAAACTCTGGAAGAAAAATAAAAAAGTTCTTGACAGAAGAAAGTGGATGTGATAACCTATTAAAGCTGACTTGTGAGGGAGAAACACTTCCGGAACAGA
>OGJZ01003092.1_pt1 | contig 10729 bp, 9 predicted proteins | sample 1572321 | NCBI WGS metagenome assembly OGJZ01 (sample SAMEA2582086, study PRJEB24529) | metagenome | biome: Human gut stool | place: China | collected 2011 | reverse complement strand
GCTATCTCATCTAATATACCAACTGGGACTACCCATGCACAAAGAGCATTTGCACGAAATCCTGCTTCTACATGACGAAGTACAGCACCCATTTTACGAATTTTACCCTCTTCTTTATAAATTCGCAAACGATTTAATAATTCCTGCTCAGATATATTAAGTTTTTTTGCAAATTCTTTATAAGGTTCTTTTACAAGTGGAAATTCATCTTGCATAATTCTAATAATTTGTTTATCTAATAAATCCATCTGTCTGCCTTTCTTCAACAAAATCAAGTATTACAGCGTTTTTTCTTTATATTTTCTTCTCATATAAAAAATATCTTATGCCTTCAAATACAGTAAAAAATTTTTCTAAGTCATAAAATACATTTGTAACTTTGTTATTCTATCTATAAATATACTAAAAACAAATCATTTTAATTTAAATTGCACATTTATCTTATATTTTTTATTAGATACTAAATTCATCAATTTTTCTACGCCTTCTTGAGCTTTGATTTCATCTAATATCTGTTTTCTCTTTTCCTCACTATGTGTAAGTAACGTAAACCATAAATTATACTCGCCTTCACGCTCATAATTATGTGTAGCCCCTGGATAGCGATTTATAAATTCAGCCACTTGTTGCATATAGCCTTCTTTTACTTTTAAAGCCACAAGAGTTCCTTTATACTCTAATTTTCCCGAATCAAAAAATGGCCCTATACGGCGAATATAACCATGTTCTTTTAAATAACGTAAACGCTCTATTACATGGTCTTCAGTTGTCTCTAAAATCTTAGCCAATTCCAAAAATGGACGCTCACTGATTGGCAAGTTTCTCTGAATAATATTTAATAATGATTTATCAAAATTTGTAAGCATAATATAATCCTCGTTTGTCAAAATATCTGGTTTTTATTGTAACAAACTATAGATTATACAGTCAAGTAAATATGAATATCATTCATTTTTTAAATAGCACCTAATATCTTTTTTGCATTTTCAATTCGTTCTTTTGTTGGTGGTTCAATATCTTCAAGTGCATACGGTATATTTAAATTTTTCCACTTAAATACACCTAAAGTATGATAAGGCAATACTTCTACACGTTCTACAGTTTTTAACGTATCTATAAAAGCACGTAGTTGCTGTAAATATTCATCATCATCAGTGATTTGTGGCACTAATACATGGCGTATCCATATTTTTTTACCATGTTCAGATAAACATTTTGCCATATCGAGAATATTTGCACTTGTTCTACCTGTCAAATTACGATGTTTTTCATCATCAATATGCTTTATATCGAGCAGAAAAACATCAGTGACTTTCATTAATTCTTTAAATTTACTATAAAAAGGTTCCATTCTTGTAAACGGACTACCTGATGTATCTAAACAAGTATTGATGCCTTCTTCTTTAGCCAATTTAAATAATTCCAGTACAAAATCTATCTGCAATAATGCTTCTCCACCACTTACTGTTATTCCGCCATTATTTTTCCAATAAGCTTTATAACGTTTAGCTTTTTGCAATATTTCTTGTGCTGACAAAAGCTGACCGCCTTCACATTTCCATGTATCTGGATTGTGACAATACTTACAACGCATATTACAACCTTGCAAAAATATTATATAACGAACACCTGGCCCATCAGCCGAGCCAAAACTTTCAACAGAATGTATTCTTCCCAATATTTTTTCCATGAAATTCTCTCCTTAAAATAAAAAGGAGCTGTTACGCTCCTTTTATCATTTCAATTATTAATATTAAAGATGTTCATGACAAGTTCTTGCTATTACATCTAATTGTTGTTCTCTTGTCAAATCAATGAATTTAACTGCATAACCTGATACACGAATAGTGAAGTTTGCATATTCTTCTTTTTCTGGATGTTCCATAGCATCAATCAATTTTTCTTTGCCAAATACATTAACATTCAAATGATGTGCACCTTGGTCAAAATATCCATCCATTACTTGAACTAAGTTTTTAACTCGTTCTTCTTCATTATTACCCAATGCACCAGGATTGATAGTTTGAGTATTAGAAATACCATCTAAAGCCCATTCATAAGGTAATTTAGTAAGTGAGTTTAGTGAAGCGAGTAAACCATTTTTTTCTGCACCATAGCTAGGATTTGCACCTGGAGATAATGGCACACCAGCAGGACGACCATCTGGCATAGCTCCAGTTACTTTACCATATACGACATTTGAAGTAATAGTCAAAATAGATGTTGTTGGTTCAGAATTACGATACGTATGATGTTTTTTCAATTTAGTCATGAATGTTTTTAAGAGCCAAACTGCAATTTCATCTGCACGGTCATCATCATTACCATAACGAGGGAAATCTCCTTCGATTTCAAAATCTTTACTGATACCATTTTCATCACGAATTACTTTGACCTTAGCATATTTAATTGCAGAAAGAGAGTCAACAACGTGTGAGAAACCAGCAATGCCTGTTGCAAATGTTCTCTTTAAATCTGTATCCATCAATGCGAGCTGTGAAGCTTCATAGAAATATTTATCGTGCATATACTGAATTAAATTTAAAGTATTAACATATATACCAACGAGCCAATCCATCATTTCATCATATTTAACGATCACTTCATCATAATCTAAATACTCAGAGGTAATCGGTCTATATGCTGGGCCAACTTGCTGTCCTGTTTTTCATCTACACCACCATTGATAGCATAAAGCAAACATTTTGCAAGATTTGCACGTGCCCCAAAGAACTGCATTTCCTTACCAGTTTGAGTAGCAGATACACAGCAACAAATAGCGTAATCATCGCCCCAAATAGGTTTCATCACATCATCATTTTCATATTGAACAGAACTTGTTTTTATAGAAATTCTAGCTGCATAATCTTTAAAAGCTTCAGGCAATCTTGAAGAATAAAGTACTGTTAAATTTGGTTCTGGAGAAGGCCCCATATTTTCAAGTGTATGCAAGAAACGGAAATCTGTTTTAGTTACAAAAGAACGACCGTCTACGCCAGTACCTGCAACATCCAAAGTAGCCCATACTGGATCACCAGAGAATAACTCATTATATGAAGGAATACGGGCAAATTTTACCATACGCAATTTCATAGTGAAATGGTCAATCAATTCTTGTGCTTGTTCTTCTGTCAAAACACCATTTTTCAAATCTCTTTCAATATAGATATCCAAGAAAGTGCTAACACGACCAATGGACATTGCTGCACCATTTTGAGTTTTAATCGCTGCTAAATAACCAAAATAAAGCCATTGTATTGCTTCTTTAGCATTTTGAGCTGGTCTGGATATATCATATCCATAGCTTTGTGCCATTTCCTTCATCTGTTTTAAACATTTTATCTGTTCAGCGATTTCTTCACGAAGGCGAATTACATCATCTGTCATAGTGCCATCGCCACAGTGCATCTTATCATTTAATTTTTCTTCAATCAATAAATCTATACCATATAAAGCTACACGGCGATAATCACCGACAATTCGACCACGACCATAAGTATCTGGCAAGCCTGTTAAAATTTTATTATGGCGTACTTTCATCATTTCTGGAGTATACGCATCAAATACGGCTGTATTATGTGTCTTGCGATATTTTGTAAATATTTCTTTAAGCTTTGGACTTACTTTATAGCCATATGTTTCACATGCCTGTACAGCCATTTTTATACCACCATTTGGCAAAAATGCACGTTTTAATGGTTTATCTGTCTGTAAACCTACTATTTGTTCTAAATCCTTTAAATTTTCATCAATATAGCCAGGTCCATATGCAGTGATATCAGATGCAATTTCTGTTTCCATATCAAGAACACCATTTTTCTTTCTTTCTTCTTTTTGCAATCCTTGTAATATAGACCATAATTTATCAGTTGCTTGTGTAGGCTCAGCTAAAAATTTTTCATCTCCATCATATGGAGTATAATTATCCTGAATAAATTGACGAACATTTATTTCTTCTTTCCAAAGGCGACCATTAAAACCTTTCCATTCTGTCTTTTCTAACATTGAAAAAATCCTTTCTTTATTAAGCATTTATATTGTCATAATTTTTATATATCAACTATAATGTTTGTTATTTAAAATAATTATAATATATATTTTGTCTATAGTAAATATAAAAATTTTAATCATTAAAAAAGTGCCTCTAACATATGTTAAAGGCACTTTTTCATTAATCAACTAACATTTCATAAATTACATTTAAAAGCTCTGCTCTTCCCTGTTTTTTCGGTGAAGAATAAGGTAAAATATCTATTTCTTTCACACCTAAGGATTTGCGAATTTGAGCTATTTGTTTATTCACTGCTCCACGGCTTATTTTATCAGCTTTAGTTGCGATAATAAGCACAGGAATATTATTTTTTATGAGCCAATCAAACATTTCTTTATCTGATTTCATAGGCTCATGACGAATATCTATAAGCTGGCAAACGAATTGAAGATGCTCTGAATGTAAAAAGTATTCTTCGATAAATTTTGCCCATTGCTTGCGATTAGTTTGAGCTGTTTTTGCATAGCCATATCCTGGTAAATCGACTAAATTAAATAATTTATCCTCACCAGTTTCATTAAATCTAGCAGTTAATTCATAAAAATTGATTGTCTGCGTTTTCCCTGGCTGACCACTGACACGCGCTAAATTATGCACACGTGTCAAAGAATTAATTAAAGAAGATTTACCCACATTAGAACGACCGATAAAAGCTATTTCTTTTAAGCGTTCTTCTGGATATTGCGCTTTTTTTACAGCTGACGCAATATATTTAGCTCGGATAATATTTATTTTATCTTGAGCTTTTATTTTATTTGCATTATTTTCTTGTATATCTGTCTGTGTCATTTAATCCACCAACGCTACTTTTAAAACTTCATCTATAGTTTCTACAGGAATAAACTTCATCTTAGTTTTCACTTCTGGTGCGATTTCGTCTAAATCTCTTTCATTAGCTTTTGGCATGATTACAGTATAGATACCTTCACGATAAGCTGCCAAAGATTTTTCCTTCAATCCGCCAATAGGCAATACTTTGCCACGAAGAGTGATTTCTCCTGTCATAGCCACATCAGCTCTTACTTTCTTACCTGTAAGTGCTGATACTATAGCTGTAGTCATAGTGATACCAGCAGATGGGCCATCTTTTGGTACTGCACCTTCTGGGAAATGTACATGAATGTCTTTTTCTTCATAGAACTTTTCATCTATTTTTAATTTCTCAGAACGAGCACGAATACATGTAAGTGCTGCTCTACCAGACTCTTTCATTACATCACCGAGTTGACCTGTGAGTAATAAATTTCCTTTTCCTTTTAAAACAGCCACTTCAACTGGCAAGATAACACCACCGACTTCAGTCCATGCAAGACCAGTGCAAAGACCTACTTGGTTTTCTTTTTCAGCTTTAGTTTCTGTATATTTTGCTTTACCTAAGAAATCAGTTATATTTTTCTTAGTGATGCGTACAGATTTTTTCTTTTCTGTAACTATTTTATAAGCAGCTTTGCGACAAGCTTTAGATAATTGACGTTCTAATTCACGTACACCCGCTTCACGAGTATAATCTTCGATGATTTTGCTGATTACTTCATCAGACATATTCACTTGAGATTTTTTAAGACCATTTGCTTTTTTTACTTTATCAAGTAAATGTTCTTTTGCTATATGCATTTTTTCTACTTCAGTATAGCTTGGAAGCATGATGATTTCCATACGGTCGCGAAGAGGACGAGGAATATTACCTAAATCATTTGCTGTGATTATCCACATTACTTTAGATAAATCAAATGCAAGCCCGATATAGTGGTCAGAGAATGTACTGTTTTGCTCTGGGTCTAATACTTCTAAAAGAGCAGACACAGGGTCGCCACGATAATCTGACGCTATTTTATCCACTTCATCTAATAAGAATAATGGGTCTTTGCTACCTGCATTCTTTATACCTTCAATGATACGACCAGGCATAGCACCTACATAAGTACGACGATGACCTCTGATTTCAGCTTCATCACGTACACCACCTAAAGAGGCTCTGACAAATTTGCGTTTCAAAGCTTGTGCTATAGATGTTGCAATAGAAGTTTTACCAACACCAGGAGGGCCTACTAAACATACGATAGGCGCTTTTATATCTGGTGATAAAGCTTTTATAGATAAATATTCAATAATACGTTCTTTTACTTTTGTAAGTCCATAATGATGTTTATCTAAAGTTTTTTGTGCTTCTTTTACATCTATAGTTTCTTGATTTTCTATATCCCATGGTAAATCAAGTACCCATTCAATATAATTTTGAATTACTCCCATTTCTGGAGAAGCTGGATTTGTGCGTTCTAAACGTTTTAATTCTTTTTCCAATGCTTCTGTTACATACTCTGGATAAGTATGTTCTTTCATTTTTTGGCGATATTCTTCAATAGCTTCTGCTATTTCATCATCTTCGCCCAATTCTTTATTGATAGCTTTTATCTGTTCACGCAAATAATATTCTTTTTGAATTTTATTCATTTGCTTGTTCACATCAAAAACTATTTTATTTTCAAGCTCCATAATTTCTACTTCTTGTAATAATAATTTATATAGAGCTTCTAATCTGCTTTTTAAATCAACGATACCCAAAATTTCTTGTTTATCTTGATATTTGCAATTTAAATGATTAGTAACTACATTACATAAAATTCCGCCATCATCCATAGCTACATTAACTGCAATCATGACTTCAGGTGGTATTTTATGACTGAGTTTTACCCAATCTTCAAATTTAGAAATACATGCTCTTATAAGTGCCTGAATTTCTTTAGTATCTGTTTTATCTTCTTCAATTTCTTCGACATCTACTTCAATGAATAGACCATCATCAAGAAAATCTAAAATACGAGCGCGATACAATCCTTCTATCTGAGCACGCATAATCCCATTATTGAGTTTAGTTACATGCTGTACTTGACATACTGTACCAATCTCATATACATCTTCACGTTTTGGGTCTTCTACTTCGACATCTTTTTGCGCACTAAGCATAATCTGTCTGCCATGTGCCAAACATTCTTCTAGAGCCGCAACAGATTTATCACGACCTATATCAATATGTGCTCCATTATTTGGAAATAACACCATTCCTCTTAATGGTAAAAAGCTCAATGTACTTTTTTTCCCCACGAAAGAAATCCTCCTATGAGTATAAAATATTTATTATAAAAAAGAGTTGCTGCGGTTTTATTTAGCCTGGCAACAACTCTTTATTAATGGCATATTAATATCCTGTTACTTTGCTAAAAATAAGTTATTTTTTTACAGCTTTTTTATCAGCATAAGTGATTACAGGAGTTTTTTTCTTTTCAATAATCTCTTTAGTTATTTCACAAGAAACAGCACCCATTTTGGAAGGTATCTCAAACATTACATCACGCATAATACGTTCAATAATTGAGCGAAGTCCCCTAGCACCTGTCTTACGCTCCAAAGCTTCTTTGGCTATCAAATGTAAAGCTTCTTCATCGAAATGAAGTTTTACACCGTCCATTTCCAAAAGTTTGCCATATTGTTTTACTAAAGCATTCTTTGGTTTTACCAAAATATCCACTAGTGCATCTTCTGTCAAAGACTCTAAAGTAACTACTACAGGAACACGCCCTATAAATTCTGGAATTAAACCACATTTTAATAAATCTTCAGGTAAAACATTTTTCAAAATTTCACCTGTAGTTTGTTTGCGTTTACTTTTTATATCTGCACCAAAACCAAGACTTTTTTTGCCTAAACGTGCATCTATTATTTTTTCAATACCATCAAAAGCACCACCACAAATAAATAATATATTTGTAGTATCGATTTGTAACATACCTTCTTGATGAGGATGCTTTCTTCCACCTTGTGGCGGAACACTAGCAATTGTACCTTCTAGGATTTTTAAAAGTGCCTGTTGCACTCCCTCACCAGAAACATCTCTTGTTATTGAAGGGTTCTCGGATTTACGAGCAATTTTATCAATTTCATCTATATAGATGATACCTTTTTGAGCTTGTTCAATATCATTATCAGCAGCTTGAATTAGTTTTAGTAGAATATTTTCTACATCTTCACCAACATAACCTGCTTCTGTAAGTGATGTTGCATCGGCTATAGCAAAAGGAACATTCAATATTTTAGCCAAGGTCTGTGCAAGTAAAGTCTTTCCACTACCAGTTGGTCCTAACATCAAAATATTAGATTTTTGTAATTCAACATCATCCTGCTTTGTAACTCTATTTATACGTTTATAATGGTTATATACAGCTACAGAAAGAGATTTCTTTGCCTCATCTTGCCCTATTACATATTGATTTAATACATCATATATTTCTCTAGGTTTTGGCAACTCTCTAAGTTCAACAGGCTCATTTTCATTAACTTCTTCTTCTACAATCTCATCGCAAAGCTTAACACATTCATCGCAGATATAGACTCCTGGTCCAGCCACGAGTTTTCGTACTTGTTCCTGAGTTTTTCCACAGAATGAACATTTCATTTTGCCTTTATTACCCTCACCGAAATTCAACAACATTCACCTCTTATCTACAGCTAATCATGATTGACTATTTATCACTTTTTTCTTCTTGTGGACGAATAATAACTTCATCTATTAAACCATATTTCTTAGCTTCTAACGCTGACATAAAATTGTCACGTTCTGTATCTTCTGTAAGTTTTTTTACAGACTGACCAGTATGACGACTTAAGATTTCATTTAAAGTTTCACGAATACGCAAAATTTCACGAGCCTGAATTTGAATATCTGTTGATTGTCCCTGAGCTCCGCCAAGTGGTTGATGTATCATAATGCGAGAATATGGAAGTGCATATCTTTTGCCTTTTGCACCAGCAGCTAAAAGCACAGAGCCCATACTAGCAGCTTGTCCAATACATATAGTTGATACATCTGGCTTAATATATTGCATAGTATCATAAATAGCTAGCCCGGCAGTAACAACACCGCCGGGACTATTAATATAAAGGTGAATATCTTTATCCGGGTCTTCAGATTCTAAGAATAGAAGTTGGGCTATTACCACGTTAGCTACATTATCATCAATAGGACCACCTAAAAAAATTATACGGTCTTTTAAAAGACGAGAATAAATATCATAGGCACGTTCTCCACGTCCTGACTGTTCAACTACCATAGGTACATAGTTCATATCATTCACCCCGGTCAAAAATATTACATTTAATTTTTTAATTAAGCTTCTACAGCACTGTCAATGATGAAGTTAGCAGCTTTTTTATGAAGTACAGTAGCTACTAAGTTGCCAATGCTGTGGTTCTTTTTAATGATTTTGCTTACTTCTTGTGGAGTTGTACCATAAGTTGCAGCAAGTAAAGCGATTTCAGCGTTGATATCAGCGTTTTCAACTTTGATATCTTCAGCTTTTGCAACAGCATCTAACATGAGGTCAGTTTTTACTGCGATTGCAGCACTTTCTTTGTACTGTTCACGAAGTTTTGCCATATCCATGTTAGCATATTTTAAGTAAGCATCAAGGTTCATACCTTGGTTTTCAAGATTTACAGAAAGTTCCTGAATCATGTTGCTTACACGGTTTTCAACCATAACTTCTGGAATATCTACAGTGATATTATCAGTAGCTTGTTTTAAGATTTCGTTACGGCGTTTAGTATCTGCTTCACGCTGTGCATTTTTTTCAATGTTTTCACGAAGTTTTGCTTTCATGTCTTCGATGGATTCATAAGAAGTAGATGCTTTTACGAATTCATCAGTAAGTTCAGGCATTTCTTTATGTTTAATGCTGTTAATTTTGCAATGGAATACAGCAGCTTTACCAGCTAAATCTTTAGCATGATATTCTTCTGGGAATGTTACGTTAACATCTTTTTCTTCGCCAACTTTAAGACCAACGAGTTGATCTTCAAAAGTATCAATGAAAGAATGAGAACCGATTTGAAGTGGGTAATCTTTACCTTCGCCGCCAGCAAATGCTACACCGTCAACTTCACCTTTGAAATCTAAAGTGATGAAATCATCGTTTGCAACAGTTGCGCCTTCTTCAGCGTCAACCATTTTTGCATGGTGATTTAAGATATTTTTTACTTGTTCTTCAACTTGTTCGTCTTTTACTTCAACAGCGTCTTTAGCAACTTTTAAGCCTTTGTATTCGCCAAGAGTAACTTCTGGAACAGGAGTAATAGTAGCTTTGAATACTACGTCTTTACCTTCTTCTAAAGTTACGATATCAACCTGTGGACGGTCTACTGGATCTAAGTTTTCTTGTTTTAAAGCTTCATCAAAAGCTTTCTGTGCAACACGATCAAAAGCTTCATCTAAGATAGCTTCTTTACCGATGTTCATTTCAAGAATACGGCGAGGAGCTTTACCTTTTCTGAAACCAGGAATGTTTACACGATTTGCAAGGGATTTGCAAGCAGCTTTAATACCTTTATCAAGTTCTTCAGCTGGTACTTCAATTGTAAGTACTACCTTATGATTTTCAATCTTTTCTGTAGTAACGTTCATTGTAAAAAAAAACCTCCTGTTTAACTAGTAAACCAAAATTCTTATTGTATATGTTACTGTCATTCACCTTAATAGTCACAGTACACCTACTATACTAAATGAATGATATCACAATACTTTCATAAAAACAAGTCTAAGTACAAAAATACCCCAGTCTTATTGACTGGGGACCGATTTCTTATGGAGCGGAAAACGAGGCTCGAACTCGCGACCCTCACCTTGGC
>OGJZ01003091.1_pt1 | contig 10733 bp, 3 predicted proteins | sample 1572321 | NCBI WGS metagenome assembly OGJZ01 (sample SAMEA2582086, study PRJEB24529) | metagenome | biome: Human gut stool | place: China | collected 2011 | reverse complement strand
TAGATAATATTGAGATGCTTAAATAGCTGTATAGTGTAAACAGATTTTTCATACAAACCTCAATACATAAGCGGATAGTTAATCCTTTGTGATTAGCTATCCGTTTTTTATTTATATTAATTATCTTATAAATCTGTTAATAAATCTAATACAATTATAAATAAAATACTTACAAATATTTAAAATATGATAATATAATTCATGTAAACATTATGAAGAAATGATGAGTGAGAGATCGTATTATGTATTTGTTTGTAAATAGAGAGGGAAGATTATGAACAAACGGAAACGCTTATTGGCGATATTGATTAATGGTATGTTGTTATCGAGTTTATGTGTGGCTAGTGCAGTGGATGTTACGGTAGGTGCTACAATGGCGTTTGGTGGCGGTAATAAAGCAGACTATACACTACGTACATCTATGATTGGTGTAAACAACACTGTAACCGGAGTACGTGGTAACCAAAGTAAAGATAACTTGGCTATCGGCGTGGGTAATACAGGTACGAAGGTACAGCACATGACTGTTATCGGTTCTAAAAATACAGTATCCGTACAAATAATACTCTTGTTTTAGGTGATAACCATACCGTAACAGGTGCTAATCATACATTGATTTTAGGCTCTAGCGATAATGGTACAACAACGACTGTAAATGATGCAGTCGCTGTAGGTCATAACACAGAAGTATCTGCAGTAGGTGGTGCTGCTATCGGTAGCAATTCCAAAGCAACTGTTGCAGTTGGTGCAGTAGGTTATGATGTTCTTACCAATGCGCCATCCACCAAAACATCTTCGACTTGGGTGTCTACAGCATCGGCTGTGTCTGTTGGTGATGTAGATAATAATGTAACTCGTCAAATCACATCTGTCGCTGCTGGTACAAATGATACTGATGCGGTAAATGTGGCTCAACTTAAATTGTTGCGTAACAATGTAGGCGGCGATATTACGAATATCCAAAACAACATTACAAACATTAATGGCAATATAGCTCGCTTGGACAAACGCGTAAATCGTGGTGTTGCTGGTGCGGCTGCATTAGCGGCCCTTCATCCGCTCGACTTTGATCCAGATGCTAAATGGGACTTTGCTGCTGGCTATGGTCATTACCACAATGGCAATGCTGCTGCACTCGGTGCATTCTATCGTCCTAACGAGGATGTGCAATTGAGCGTAGGTTCTACATTGGGTAATGGGGAAACTGTTGTGAATGCCGGCCTTTCTGTGAAAGTCGGCGCTCATAGCAATGTATCTCGTTCTCGCGTAGCCATCGGTAAAGAAGTGTTAGAACTTAAGAAAACAGTAGCTCTTCAAAATGCACAAATCCAAAAATTAACAGCTCTCTTAAATGATGTAGCAGGTACTCGCATGAAAGCAGACCACACTACATTATTCCCTGATGTGGCTAGCAACCATTGGGCATACGAAGCAGTAAGTGATCTATCTCGCCGTGGCTTGGTAGAAGGATACCCAGATGGTACATTCGGTGGTGATCATTTATTAACACGCTACGAATTTGCTCAAATCGTATACCGTGCTCTTCAAAACGGCGTACAAGTGGACGAACAACTGGTAACAGAATTCAGCCCTGAAATGGCTCTATTCCGCGTTGATACAGTGGCAAGAAACAACCAAGGTCAACCGACAATTGAACGTGTTAGAGTGAATAAAAACTAGTTGATTATACAAAGTATATATAACAATACAACGTATAAGGCTCATAAAAATATAGTATAAGACCCGTAAAACCATAGCGGCTAGTATATCTTATAGGATGTACTAGCCGCTATTTGTCGTATAAATAAAATTAATATAAGGAATTAGTTATAAGTGCTTAAAAATTCATAATATTTTCATAAAACTATATCTAAATTATTGAAAATATGAATATCATATGATATTTTAATACATGTACGCATAAAACTAGACTATTATTGTCTACTTTTGTAAATGAATGAGTTACCAGTAATAATTGATATATATAAGTTAGAGTGAGGAGATAAGTGGACTGTGAATAAGATTTTTAAAGTGATTTGGTCTAAATCAAAACAATGTTATGTCGTTGTATCGGAAATGGCGAAGAATACGACGGGGAAAAAGAAGATTATAGTGGCTAGTATTCTGGCAGGGCTAGCGATGTCAACAATGGGGCCGAATGTAATGGCGGTGTCCTCCATTCCGTTTACTGATAAACCATCATCAGCACTTGGTAATGGTTCAGTTAAACCAGGGACAACTAATGGTGTTGCTATAGGTAATGCAGCCTATAGCGATTCTCATCAATCCATCGCAATTGGTTTTAGAAGTCTTGCATCAGGTACCTTCCTAGGCGGTTCCATTAAGCCATCTGTTGCAGTCGGTGCAGGCGCACATGCTGAAGGCAATAATACAGTTGCTATCGGTACTGTTGCAGAGAATAGAGCTTCCTATGGTGTTTCATTGGGGAATGAAAGTAAGGTAACATCCGGATCAGATTATGGGATTGCTATTGGTTATCAAACGCAAGTATCAGCTGTTCATAGCATGGCAATAGGTGAAAAGGCTAATGCATCTGCTACACTTGCTATAGCTCTTGGTGCGAATGCAAAAGCTACAGGGGCCTACTCTTATACTGCTGGGTTTAACTCCGAATCTGGTGGCGAGGCGGCTATTGCCGTTGGTAAATCTGCTAGTGCTGGTGGTGAATCTGCTGTAGCAGTAGGTAATGGTACAGTTGCTACTGCTGGTGATGCTGTAGCTATTGGTACGTCATCTCAAGCTACAGGGGGAGACTCTATCGCATTAGGGAAAAATGCGAATGCTAGTAATGGCGATTCCATTGCAATCGGTCAAGATACAGTATCTAATCAAATTAATTCTGTAGCACTCGGCAAGAGCTCTCAAGCTACTGGCGGTTCAGCAACTGCACTAGGGCCACAAGCAAAGGCAACTGGCTCTACGGCGGTGGCAATTGGTCTAAATTCAGAGGCTAATACAAGCGCTACCGTTGCTATTGGCCAAAGTAGTGCAGCGTCTGGTCTTCAAGCGATTGCTGTAGGTTATAAATCTGCTGCTAGTGGTGAAAATGCTGCCGCCTATGGCAATACAGCAAAGGCAGTCGGAAAGAACTCATTAGCACTAGGTGCAAATACACAAGCGACTGTAGAAGGTGGCGTAGCATTGGGTGTTGGATCCATTGCGAATACAGTAGCTGGTGCTGGCTATAATCCTAATACAGGACGAACAGATACATTTACTGGCTTATCTGGTAATGCATTAACAAGCACTTGGGCCGCTGTTTCTATTGGCGATGGTACCAATACACGTCAATTAAAAGGTCTTGCAGCTGGTACTAACAATACTGATGCGGTCAACGTAGCACAACTTAAGAGCATGAATCTGGCTTTCACAGCAGATGGCAGCACAAAAGGCGACGTTAATTTAACAAATAGTGCATTAAACGTAGTCGGTGATAGTACATATATAACGACAAAGGGAAATAATCAAACGCTCACCATTTCTGGTAAAAAGCAAACTATTACCGTTACGGATGGTACGGCTAGTGCTAGCGCAGGCATGGCGGACGCCAATAATGTAGCACAAGCGATTAACCAAGCAAATGCGGATCAAACCATTAGCTATAAGGCCAATGGTGGTACGGCTAATACGGTTAAGGTATCCGATGGCCTTAATTTCACCAATGGTACAACTACGGTTGCTACGGTAGGTGCAAATGGTCAAGTATTTTATGACTTGAATACGACAACGCAACAATCGATTACGGATTCGTCAACAGCAGTCAATCGTACAATTTCTCTTGGTGGCTCCACAGGATCCACGACGGCTAAAAAATTGGCTTCTGGAGATGTTAAATTTAACATTAAGGGCCAAACCGGCACCAATGCGTTGATTTCGACATCTGCTAGTGGCGATGATGTAACCATTGCACCAACGAATAAATTGACCGCTGCTGTTACGGCTGCTGAAAATGCAGCAGATAAGGACTTGTCTAACCTGTCTACAGCTGGTAACACGAAAATCCAAAACTTGGCAAAAACAGCAGCTGCTTGGAATGTATCGACGAATGGCAGTGGTACTACGGCCGTATCCGGTGGCGACACAGTGAACTTTGTTAATGGCGATAACATTGCTGTAACTAATACAGGTCGTACGATTACAATTGGTACTGCTAAGAACGTATCCTTTGATAAAGTGACTGTCGGTGGTGTAGTTCTTGATAAAACAGATGGCATCAATGCAGGTAATAAGGAAATTAAAGGACTTGCTACTGGCACGACAGCTACGTCTGCAGTGAATAAACAACAAATGGACGATGCTGTGAAAGCAGCTTCCGATGCTACCACCGCATTGGGCAAGAACACCATTGCCCTTGGTAGTGATTCTGGTTCTACCACAGCCAAGAAACTTAGCACAAGTGCTATTACTTTCAATATCAAAGGCGACACAGGTGCTAATGCCTTAATCACCACAACAGCTACAGGGGATAATGTGTCTATTACATCAACCGCTAAATTGACCAATGCCGTGGCAGCTGCTGAAAATGCAGCAGATAAAAATTTATCCAATATTTCTACAAGTGGTAAAACTGTTATTAAAGATTTAGCCAAAGGGGCTGCGCAAGATGCTGTGAAAGTAGCTGGTACGGGACTTGCTACGGTATCAGATAATACAACTGGCGGTGTGAAAACATACACGGTTGATGTGAATACTGGTAACTTAGTCGTAACTGCCAATGGGCAAGTCGGTGCTGCTGGTACAACAGGTGCGTCTGGTGCGACTGGTTCTAATGGCGTAGCTACAACACAAAACGTAGCGACTGCTATTAATGATGCTGTGACTAAAGCAAAAGCAAGCACAACACAAGCCTTAGCCGATGCAGAACATAAATTTGCTGGCGATACAGGTACTACATCCGTTCGTAAACACGGTGAAGTATTATCCATTAAAGGCGGTGTAACAAATACTGCTAGTTTGACAACAGGTAACATCGGTGTCGTATCTGATGGAGCAGGCACATTAAATGTACAACTTGCAAAAGTGTTGAGCGGTTTAACATCTGCTACATTTACTACCGCTGGTGGCAATACTACTGTAATTAATAGTGATGGTGTAACCATTACCCCAAGTGCAGCTGGTGCCTCTGCTATCTCTATGACAACAGCTGGTATCAATGCGGGGAATAAGGAAATTAAAGGTGTTGCTACGGGTACTACTGCTGATGCGGCAGTTAATAAGGCTCAAATGGATGCGGCCATTACGGCTGCAGCGGGTGGTTCCTTATCTACAGAAAAGGTAGTCGCTAAAACATTATCTGGCGATAATAACTTGGCTACTGTAACCGGTCAAACGGGTACTGCTAAGGGTGAAACCTATGAAGTAGCCGTATCTGAAAATGCTGTTAAGAACGTTGCTAAAGCAGCAGCACAAGATGCTGTAACAGTAACAGGTACAGGCCTCGCTACAGTATCTGACAATACAGCAGGTGGTGTGAAAACATATACGGTTAATGTAGAAGAAGGTAAACTTGTTCTTGATGATACAACCGGTCAAATCGGTGCTAACGGTGCTACACAAGGCACTACAGCTGGTAAAGATGGTATTGCTACAACACAAAACGTAGCAACCGCTATTAACGATGCTGTAACTAAAGCAAAAGCAAGCACAACACAAGCCTTAGCTGATGCAAAACACAATTTTGCCGGCGATGATGCTACCGTAATTAGCCGTAAACATGGCGAACAACTTAACATTAAAGGTGGTGCAAGTACAACAGCAACTGATCTTACATCTGGTAATATCGCAGTGGTAGGTGACACAACAACTGGCACATTAAATATCAAGATGGCAAAAGCCTTAACAGGTTTAACATCTGCTACATTTACAGATGGATCTGGCAATACACAAACCGTAACAGGTGGTTCCTCTACGATTTCTGATGCAGCTGGTAATTCTACTGTTGTATCTAAAGGTGGGGTCACAACTACTGATGCAGCAGGTAACATAACTACAACAGCACCTACAGGTGTAACGGTAACTCCTGCTGGTACAGGCACAACACCAATTTCTGTAACTACTAGTGGTATTAGTGCCGGTAACAAAGAAATTAAGAATGTTGCTAATGGTACTACCGATGATGCTGCAGTTAACAAGAAACAAATGGATGACGCTGTAAAATCAGCTACCGATGCGACTACAGCATTGGGTAATAATACGATTGCCCTAGGTGGTGATACCGGTTCTACAACAGCGAAGAAACTTAGCACCAATGCTATTACGTTCAACATAAAAGGCGATACAGGTGCTAACGCGTTAATCACTACATCTGCTACCGGCGACAATGTAACCATTGCACCAACCGCTAAATTGACAGCGGCTGTGACAGCGGCAGAAAAATCTGCTGATAAAGACTTGTCCAATATTTCATCTGCTGGCAAAACAGTGATTAAAGACTTGGCAGCTACATCTGCTCAAGATGCTGTTAATGTAACAGGTACAGGTCTTGCTACGGTATCTGATAATACAGCAGGCGGTGTGAAAACATACACTGTGAATGTAGACGAAGGTAAACTCGTTCTTGATGATACAACCGGTAAAATCGGTGCTAATGGTGCTACACAAGGTACGACAGCTGGTAAAAATGGCGTAGCTACAACACAAAACGTAGCAACTGCTATTAACGATGCTGTAACTAAGGCAAAAGCAAGCACAGCACAAGCGTTAGCTGATGCTGAACATAAATTTGATGGTGATACAGGTACCACATCTGTACGTAAACACGGTGAAGTATTATCCATTAAAGGTGGCGTATCAAATGCTACTGATTTGACAACAGGCAACATCGGTGTTGTATCCGATGGGGCAGGTACATTAAACATTCGCCTCGCGAAGGTATTGAGTGGCTTAACATCGGCAACCTTCACTACTGCTGGTGGCAATACTACTGTTATCAATGGTGATGGTGTAACCATTACACCAAGTGGTGCTGGTGCCTCTGCTATCTCTATGACAACGGATGGTATCAATGCGGGTGGTACAGAAATCAAGAATATTGCCGATGGTACAGCAGCTACTTCTGCCGTTAGCAAAGGCCAAATGGAAACAGCCATTGCTAATGCACAAACAGCAGCTACATCTACAGAAAAAGTAGTAGCTAAAACATTATCCGGCGATACTAACTTAGCCACTGTAACAGGCCAAACAGGTACCGCTAAGGGTGAAACCTATGAAGTAGCCGTATCTGAAAATGCTGTTAAGAACGTAGCTAAAGCAGCAGCACAAGACGCTGTAACTGTAACAGGTACAGGCCTTGCTACGGTATCTGATAATACAGCTGGTGGTGTGAAAACATATACGGTTAATGTAGAAGAAGGTAAACTTGTTCTTGATGATACAACCGGTCAAATCGGTGCTAACGGTGCTACACAAGGCACTACAGCTGGTAAAGATGGTATTGCTACAACACAAAACGTAGCAACCGCTATTAACGATGCTGTAACTAAAGCAAAAGCAAGCACAACACAAGCCTTAGCTGATGCAAAACACAATTTTGCCGGCGATGATGCTACCGTAATTAGCCGTAAACATGGCGAACAACTTAACATTAAAGGTGGTGCAAGTACAACAGCAACTGATCTTACATCTGGTAATATCGCAGTGGTAGGTGACACAACAACTGGCACATTAAATATCAAGATGGCAAAAGCCTTAACAGGTTTAACATCTGCTACATTTACAGATGGATCTGGCAATACACAAACCGTAACAGGTGCTTCCTCTACCATTACAGATGCTGCTGGTAACACAACCGCTATGACTAAAGGTGGTCTATCCACTACTGATGGTACAAACACAACGACAGTAGCACCAGCTGGTGTCACTGCAACTGATGGTACTAACACTGTTAAGTTGAATGGTTCTGGTATTGATGCTGGTAATACACAAATTAAGAACGTTGGCAAAGCCACTACTGATGATGCAGCGGTTAACAAGAAACAAATGGATGATGCTGTAAAATCAGCCACCGATGCGACTACAGCATTGGGTAATAATACGATTGCCCTTGGAGGTGATACCGGTTCTACAACAGCGAAGAAACTTAGTACCAATGCTATTACGTTCAACATTAAAGGTGACACAGGCGCTAATGCGTTAATCACTACATCTGCTACCGGTGATGATGTAACCATTGCACCAACCGCAAAATTGACAGCGGCTGTGACAGCAGCAGAAAACTCTGCTGATAAGGATTTGTCTAATATTTCATCTGCTGGTAAAACAGTGATCAAAGACTTGGCAGCTACATCTGCACAAGATGCTGTTAAGGTAACAGGCACAGGCCTTGCTACAGTATCTGACAATACAGCAGGCGGTGTAAAAACATACACTGTAGATGTGAAGTCTGGTAATTTAGTAGTAGATGGCAATGGACAAGTGGGTGCTGCTGGTGCAACAGGCGCAGGTGGTGCCGTAGGTACTGATGGCGTAGCTACAACACAAAACGTAGCAACCGCTATTAACGATGCAATTACCAAATCCAATGCGAATACAGCACAAGCTCTTGCTGATGCAGAACATAAATTTGATGGTGATACAGGTTCCACATCTGTCCGTAAACACGGTGAAGTATTGTCCATTAAAGGTGGCGTAACAAATGCTGCTGATTTGACAACAGGCAACATCGGTGTCGTATCCGATGGGGCAGGCACATTGAACATTCGCCTTGCGAAGGTATTGAGCGGTTTAACATCTGCTACATTTACAGATGGAAATGGTAATACACAAACCGTAACAGGTGGTTCCTCTACCATCTCCGATGCAGCTGGTAACTCTACTGTTGTCTCTAAAGGTGGCGTAACAACAACCGATGCAGCAGGTAATTCAACTACAACCGCACCTACTGGTGTAACCGTAACTCCTGCTGGTGGTACACCAATCTCTATTACAACTGATGGCATCAATGCAGGTGGTAAAGAGGTTAAAGGTATTGCCAATGGTACAACCAATGATGCTGCGGTCAACAAAGGCCAAATGGATGCTGCTGTTCAAAATGCATTGGACGGTACCAAAGCATTGGGTAACAATACAATCACTCTTGGTGGCGATACTGGCTCTACAGACGCAAAAAAATTGAATACATCTGGTGGTATTCAATTTAATATCAATGGTGAAAGCGGTGCCAATGCGTTGATTACAACAACTGCATCGGGCAATAGCGTATCTATCGCATCTACCACTAAGTTGAGCAATGCCGTAGCAGCCGCTGAAAATGCAGCTAATAAAGATTTATCCAATCTCAGTGCGAATGGTGAATCCCGGATCAAAGACTTGGCAAAATCTGCTGCATCCTGGAATGTTCAAACCAATGGTGGTGCTACAACAGCCGTGTCCGGTGGAGATAATGTTAACTTCGTGGATGGTAAGAACATTACAATTACCAACACTGGCAGAGAGATTACTGTTGCCACTAAAGATGATGTAACCTTTAACAAGGTCACTGTTGGTGGTATGACCCTCGATAATAATGGTATGGATGCCGGTAACAAGGAAATTAAAAATGTGGCTGCTGGTACAACAGCAAATTCTGCAGTAAATAAACAACAATTAGACAATGCGATTTCTGGTGTAAGCAATATTAACTATACAACCAGCAGTACTACTGATCGCGCTGGTAGCACACCAGTACGTTCCGTTTCCTTGTCAACAGGATTTGATTTTAAAGGCGATGGCAACATTCAAGTTACTCAAGATGCAGCCAATAATGGTGTTATTCACTATGCGATGAATCCTAACTTGTCTGGTATCACGTCCATTACCGGTGCTGGTAATGGAGCGCCAACGATGACTTTCAACAGTCAAAATGGCAATACCCCAGCCAATGTGTCCATTAATTCTAATTTGGATATGGGCGGCCACCGTATTACCGGTGTAGGTCCTGCGGAAAAACCAACCGATGCGGTAAATAAACAACAAGTGGATCAAGCCCTTCGTGGACTTACGGGTATGGCAGACAATGCAGCAAGACAATATGCTAGTAAGGCTGGCGCCAATGCAGCCGCTTTAGCAGCATTGAAGCCAATTCAATATGATCCATTAGAGCCAACACAAATTATGGCCGGCGTGGGTAATTACAAATCACAAACTGCTGTGGCACTCGGTATGGCGCATTATACCAACGAAAATACCATGTTTAACATCGGCATATCTCTCGATAGCCATGATAATATGGTTAACGCTGGTATAACCCATAAATTTGGATATAGTCCTGAAAAGAAAGCTATTTCTGATCGCTACAAGGGAGGACCGATTAGCTCCATCTATGTAATGCAAGATGAAATGCAAGCTTTATTGGCAAAAGACCAAGAAAAGGATGCTATTATCTCTAAACAAGCTGATGAGATTGATGTACTTCGCAAACAAAATGACGATATGCAACGTAAAATCGATATGATTCTTGCTAAATTACAATAATAGTATGATATAAGATACTATATAGAATTTAAGATGATGTAATACATAAAACAAAATTTTACTGAAGCTACCACAGTAGTAAATAGTATTAAAATAGCATATGGACATTTATTGATACTAGCTAGATAAATAATGAAAAATAGCAGCTACCAACCCCCTTTAAGGGCTAGTAGCTGCTATTTTTATATGCCGAATAGGCTAATTATTTTCTAAAAAATCCCAATCCTTCAATATGTAGTAATTTTTGTTCTAAATATTCTTCG
>OGJZ01003084.1_pt1 | contig 10753 bp, 9 predicted proteins | sample 1572321 | NCBI WGS metagenome assembly OGJZ01 (sample SAMEA2582086, study PRJEB24529) | metagenome | biome: Human gut stool | place: China | collected 2011 | reverse complement strand
CCCTCATGTACAACTTCCGCTCATAAAAGCCGTAGTAGAACACCTGCAGGGAAAAGCTGTCTGTACCTGCGACGGCATCAGTGCGACACCCACCAACTGGGTAATGGACCGTATACTTAATAAACTCTGATTTCCGCCTATGGACATCCGTAAATTATGCCTGCTCTGTCTGTCTTTTCTTTCTGCCTTTAATGTATATGCACAAGCGGAAAAGAAAGACTCGACAGTACAGGACAACAAGGGTGTTCTCATTACATTGACTGACGGAATAGCAACGACTGTCCGCCATACCGGAAGAAAAATAAGGAAAGTAGGAAAAGAATTCAATGCGATTGACACTACCTATATCTCGCCCAACCTTTACAATCTGGCTTTCATGCTGGAATCCAGCAGTTGGTACGAATACTATCGGTTAGGTAGTAAAGGAAACAACGGCGAACAAAGTTTGGGATTCTCCCCCAATGCCAGTTTCAAGCTGGGAGTCTATTTCGGATGGCGCTGGATATTTCTAGGATATTCTTTCGATGTAAAAGATATTTTCGGCGGACATAAAAACAAGGCAAAGAAAACCGAAATGGCACTGAATCTTTATAGTTCCAAATTTGGTGTGGATTTATATTACAGAAAGACAGGAAGCGATTTCAAGATACGTTCTTCCAGCGGTTTTGATCTGAATACTCCCATTAAAAATTTGAATTTCAACGGATTGCAAAGTAAAATCAAAGGACTGAACGCCTATTGGATTTTCAATTATAAAAAATTCTCTTATCCGGCAGCCTATAGCCAGTCCACCAACCAGCGTAAAAGCGCGGGTTCCCTGATGGCGGGCTTTTCTTATTCCCAGCACAACATATCTTTTGATTACGAAAAGCTTCCCGGTGAAGTGAGAGTCCAACTACATGATGCTTTACTTTTCAAGAAAGTGAAATATTCTGATTACAGCATCAACGTGGGTTATGGCTATAACTGGGTATTTGCAAAAAACTGGGTTTCCAATCTTTCACTCTTACCGGCCATTGCCTATAAAAAATCAAAAATAGACGATACGCCTAACACCGACAATCATTGGATAAAGGATATCAATTTTGACCTGATAACACGTGCCGCCGTGGTCTATAATACCAACAAGTACTTTGTAGGTGCTTCACTGGTGATGCATACATACGATTATCGGAAAAGGAATTTCTCTCTCACTAATACATTCGGAACCGTTCGTGTATATGCAGGATTCAACTTCTGGAAAAGGAAAGAATTCCACAAATGAGCATCCAGCCAGCAAGAAGATGGTCCGGTATCATGCAGAGAAGAATACTACAAGCAGGAAATCAAAAGAATTAATCTTTTTCAAAATCGAATTGTTCTCCCAAGATTACTATCTCTGCATATTTTGTCTTAAAAAAACACTGATACGGAAGAAACATTCAAATTATACCCCATTAGAATACAGAATTTCGAAGATTTGCGCAATAATAAGTATGTATATGTTGACAAGACGGAACTGATTTACCGTCTAACGCATACCTATAAAACATATTTCCTTAGCCGTCCCCGCCGCCTTAAATAAAGTTTACTATCTCCACCCTCAAAGCCTATTTTCAAGGAAAAAAGAACTGTTTGAAAGATTGGCGATGGAACGGTTGGAGAAAGAATGAAACGTATATCCCGTACAGCAACATTGACCTCATCGTAAACAAATATATAAAGTCACAAGCTTTAAAATTGGCTATTAACAAACAAATTGCGGAATTGGGAAGAATTATATGGTCGTAATGAAGACACCGATACTTTTAGTCTATACTTGGAAGATGTCATCTGGCGTGCATACAAACAAACGGGAAAACAGGTGTTTATATTGGTAGATGAATACGATTCACCTATGCTGGATAGTATGGAAGACAAGCAGTTGCAAAAAGAACAGTGACATCATGCGCGATTTCTTCAGCCAAATTGATTGAGGAAACATTTAATATTTAAACTATAAGTACTATAGCTTCTTCGTCCTATCTTGCTATGCTTTAATAGGCAATAAAATCAAGTGAAAGTATGTTAAAAATTACACACTTTCACTTGGAGAAGAATAAAAATAGTTACTGCAAAATATTTAATTCTTTATATTTTCCTTTTGATTCTACTCAAAAATCAAATTATATATTACTGCGGCTTCATAACAGGAAGAATTTTACAGTCTAATTCTGCGTTTTCAGGATCTAGCGTCAAAGTTTTAGTAACAGTAAATCCTGCTATATTCCCATCTTCATCATGGCTAGTAGCTAGCTCATTATATAAAGAATAAGCTGTTGGTATCTTTGCATTTTTGGGATATACATAACAAGCAATTCCAATATAATAATATTTATATATATAACAAGGAAGTTCTGATACACATCTTCCTTTGACGCCACCGCATTCTTCTCCTTTCCAATCTGTTGTATAATAATAAGACGGTACAAAAATACGGTGTGTTCTTCCTCCTACAGTCTCATAAGATGGGAATTCTGCTCTATATTTATACAAAGGTATAGAACCACTTGGACGGAAAGCAGACGAAAATACATATCCTACAATTTTATTATATAAATATCCATCCTTACCTTGACCATACTCATCATAATCTATAGTGTAGTATTTATTATCACAATTATAAAGAGTGCCAGCTTTAAAAGAGTATTGATACAATGGAATAGGATCTCCGACATCAATATAACTCCTTTGTGTAGCATATTCTTCTATGGCTAATTTCAATTCATTCCTTTTCGTAGCATCCGAAACAAACTCATAAAGAGGAATAACAGTTCCAGGTATCGCATCAATCAAAACCATATTAGAAGTATTACAACTATTTTGCCAAGAAGATATATTCACTTGTGGAGTAACGGAAGAATCCAAATTCAAAGTACCAACTAAAGCTTTACTAGGATCGCCTCCTTCTGTCTTATAAATCAATAACTGTTCCTTATTTTTAGTAATTAAAGAATCCCTATAACTTTCATTTACATTGATTTGAAACACACTCAATATATTAGATGAACATCCTGCCTTAACTGTTTCTCTTTTTGCACTTGTCTCACTCGTTACCAAACTTCTATAAGTAACAGTTAATCTAGCTCCTAATACAATATTAGTAAGTACATGCGTACCGTAATGTGCAATTATGTAAGTACTTGACTTAGTTTGAAGGTCTTCTTTAAACTTACTTGTTAAATAAGGTATTAGTTCAGAAGTTGCTGCGTTAAGATATATCTGCTTCTGTCTAATATACATAAAATATTGAGCAATAGAATATTTAGAAGAGTATTCATAATAAGTAGAAAAATTTGCCTCTAAAGAACCTGTAAAGACATCCGCTCCAATTTTTATATCACCATGTGATGTCATTTGTGAAACAAAATCCTGAGCTGTACTACCAACGATCATTTCTCCATAGCTGCTTGGATTTAAATTATAATCCCATGCTTCACCATTTTTCACATAAGCATCCACATCTATCACTTGGGCTTTCATTGATTGAGGAGATGCATTAAAATATTCATAAGTTACGTCATAACCATATCCTAAGACATCATACTTTCCGTCTCCACTACTACGAGACTGAATTTGGTCAGTAGACTCAGGAATATCATTCCCAATAATTAATTCTTCCGAACAACCGAAAAGAAGAATTGGTAATAAAAATAACAATAAACGTTTCATAGATTTTCATTATTAAAGGTTCCACAATATACATCTTCTTCACATTCCATCTGCAAATTATAAATTCCGTCCTCAAATTCACTCATATTCACAGATAAAGTAATAGGTCCGTCTACATAAATAGAATTTTCATAGACAACCTCCCCCGTAAATTCATTGGAGATACAAATGGTCACTTCTTTTAAAGAGGTAGTGAAATACAAAGAGACCAAAGACTGATCATACGTAGCTTCTACTGGAATACTCACTAAGCTACGAGGTCTTTTCAGAATTTTCTCACTTCGAGTACTTCTCAACAAAATAGTTTTTGTCGAAACTCCAATGTTAGCAACCAAAGATCCTAAGAAACTAACAAGTAAAACCAAAATTAAAAGAGTCTTTTTCATCATAATCGTCATGTTTCAATTAATACTATAATTACCTATGCAAAATTACTCTATAATAAAATACAATTATCATAAAACAGTAGACAGCTATATATACACTACACACCTAATATTCAATGATTTACATCAACAAACCATATTCTCTAATTAGACAATTGAAAGATCTATTGAATAAAACTCTGAAATGAGGAAGATGTAAATTAAACTGTGTCAGCAAGGAATAAAATATTAACTTTGCTAGCACAGTTTGTTTTTATGAAAGAAAAATTTGATTTCGAGAGTCTCAAGAACAAGACTATTGAACAGCTAAAATCAGGTAAGCCTTTGTTAGGTAAAGATGGTACCTTTGCCCCCTAATGGAAAGTATATTGAATGCAACTTTGGAAGGTGAAATTGACGCGCATCTGACAGATGAAGAACGTCAGACGGGTACCGCCGTAATGGTAAAATGCCCAAACAAACCCAAACTCCATTAGGTGAGGTTCAGTTTCTACCCCTCGTGACCGTAATTCAAGTTTTGATCCCCAGTTCATCAAGAAACATGAAACCATTCTGGCAAAAGGTGTTGCCAACCGTATAATCGGTCTGTATGCTCTTAGTAACAGCACACGTGAGATCAGCGACTGGATGGAAGAGAATCTTGGAAACCGTGTCTCGGCAGATACAATCAGTGCCATTACCGACCATATACTTCCGGAAATTAAAGCGTGGAAATCACGGATGCTTACTCCTCTGTCTAACATAGTCTGGATGGATGCCATTCATTACAAAGTAACTGATGAACGTGGCTGTACTGTAACCCGTGCAATTTATAATGTACTGGGTATTAACAGAGAGGGACATAAGAAGTTGCTAGGAATGTATATATCAAGGAATGAAGGTGCAAACTTTTGGCTCAGTGTACTTACAGACCTTCAGAACCGTGAAATTGAAGATATTCTTATAGCCTGTATAGATGGCCTGAAGGGTCTTCCTAAAGCTATTCAGAGTGTTTATCCAAACACTGCCGTAAGCTTTGTATGGTACATCAAATATGTAAGCTCCAAAAATCAGAAGGAATTCCTAAAGGATTTAAAATGCGTTTATCAGGCTGTCAATAAGGAATCTGCAGAAGATGAACTCCTAAAGCTGGATGAAAAATGGAGAAACAGTATCCTATCGTCATCAAATTCTAGCAAGACAACTGGGATAAGCTGTCCGAATACTTCCTGTATACTCCAGCAATCCGTAAGCTTATATATACCATAAATACTGTTGAGGGATATCACCGCCAAATCCGCAAGGTAACAAAAAACAAGGGCATGTTTCCATCAGATACAGCCCTTGAAAAACTTGTCGCAATATACGAAAGAAATGGACTATGCCACTGGTCAATTAGGCTATAATATCACAGCAATTAGCCATAAAATTTGGAAACCGGTTTAAATTATTGTAATTTTACGCTCATCAGAACTGGAAGCCACCCCTTGGACGCTAGCCGCTCCCCGAACGAAGAGTTTTTCAAGGAAAAAAATAATGCGTGATACTGTTTATTTTACACTACCGAAATGAGCAAATTATCTCATCCAAAATCCTATTATCATCAATACCCAATTTTTCCTTCTTTATGCGTTCTTTCTTTTTATTAATAGACTGTTTCTGAATACAATAAATTTGTATTAATACTTCCAATGACAAACGCATTTTTAGCAAACAACAAAATCGAATATCGTCTTCTGATAATAATGGATATCTATCTTTCAACCGCACTGTAAAATTATCGAATGTAGAATTTACATTGTCTATAATATCCTTCCAATTCTGCTCGGAAATTTTAATTCGATGCGAATTTTCTTCTGCAACGCTAAGAAAAGGAAAGCATAAAGAATTTAATCTTAAGAAAAAGGCATCTCGCAATCTTACTTCACGCTCTTTTAATTCAAGAACATCATTCTCCCTTTGTAAACGTTCAAGTTCCAATTGATAGCATCTAGTTTTTTCTTGATTTAAAATAATCATTTGCTTTTTTATTTTAGCCTCTCTTTCTAATTTCATTTTATAATATACCCAAACAAACACCCCTATTGATAAAAACAATAATGCAATAAAACCATACGCAATTTGCTTGCGTTTCAATTGAGACAACCTTAAAATGTAGTTTTCTTCTTTAATCTTTTCTGTCTTATATATTTTATCAAGCCTCAGAACTTCTATTCTCTTTTCATTTTGTTCCAATGAATCTTTATAAAGCATTGCTTTTTTATAATACTTTATCGACATATCATACTTTCCTTTTAACTCATAAGCCTCACCAAGTCCTAGGTAAGAGGTTACACTTGTATACAGATTATCACTCTTTTTACTTTTCTCAAAACATAATATCGCCGAATCAGCATTCAATTTACCCAAATAAAGCTGTCCTAGTAGAACATCATTATAAAAAAACTCCTCCGGCGTATTCTGCCAATCTATTGAACGATGAATATATTTCAAAGCCTCATCATAGCAAGAATCATTATAATATATATTTGCAATATTATTATAAACAGTCGCCATTAAACTGGAGTCATTATTAGCTACAATATATTTCAAACATAATAAAGCAGAATCTCTTTTTCCTATATCTTGATAAGCAAAACTCAATGAGTAGAGAGCTTGATTAATTGCAAAACTATCTTCGTATAATTCAGCAAATTGATAAGCTTTCTTCTGTGCCCACAAAGCTTCATCAAATAATTCCTGTTTAGAATAAATATTGCCTAAATAATAATATATTAAAAAGGTATCATAAAAGTCTACATCTATCGATATATTATCAATAGATTTTAAATAGTAATAAATAGATTTTGGATAATTCTCCATTTCTTCGTATACCCTCCCTGCACAGTAATAGATTTTGGATAAAAGGCTAGAATCGGGAGTATGTTTATAATACTCTATAGCCACATTGATTAATGTATCCGTATCAATGTGTCTATAGGTTTTATCTATTGATTGAACTAACAAAAAACAGTATAATGGATAATCATCTGGCGATAATTTACCAGAAAAATCAGTTAACACATTATAGACACTATCCGGATTAGAATCCATAGCCATAGATAGTTTAGGAAAATCCAAAGTTGAGTTTTGTCGTTTGGCACAGGAGATCACTACGCTTATTATACAAAATAAGGTGAGTGCAGTAATTATTTTCTTCATATTATTTAACGTGAGTTCGACATAAAATCAAAAGATAGTAAGTTGCCCGTCATTGATACAGTTCACTTCAATGGCGGGTTTCTTTTCAAAGAAACAATAGGCTGCGATAGCAGATAATGAATTGGCAATGAAATTGCTGAAAGAACGATGTCGTGAGTGTTCTATCTGTGCAATGTTTTTCAGCTCGTCATTGACTGTTTCAATCAACGCTCTCTTTCTGAGCAGGATCCTGTCGGCAATACTCATCAGGGAGTTCCTCATATTGTTTTTAACTTTAGTGACAAGTTGTATACCATTCAGGAAAAGATTCTCAAACAGAGCCTGGCCAATATATCCCTTGTCTGCACATAGTTTTCCTTTAATGTTCTTCAGAAACTTACCCTGCTTCAAGGGTTCCCGGTCATCCACATTTCCAGGTGTGAACATGAAATTGAGGATTTCATCCTTGTCATTGATTATCAGATGCAGCTTGAATCCGAAGAACCATCCCATGGAACATTTTCCTCGCTCTGCGAGCCCTTCAAATGTCTTATGAATCAGAATCCTTTGGTTACGACAGACATGTAAAGGAGTGGAGTCCACAAAACTGATATCGGTACAGGTTCCCAGCAGGACTTTCTTTATGAAAATGGTCAAGGGAAGCAACACCTCCTTCTCCAGTTCCACAAAACAGTTATAGGACACCCGGTGCGGAAACAGGTGTTCCAAATGTTTGCAGACATACTCTTTGTAATAATGCTTGAAGCAGCGGAAACCACCGGAGTGGAACAGAATAAGAATGACCATAATCTCCGCATTACTCATCCGGTTAGGCTTATTACGATGCCCGGTCTTCTTGTCTTCAATCATATATTTTTCCTGTTGAAACGAAAATTCCTTGCAAAAATCATCGGCCATACAATAAATCTCTGTAATTTTAGACTCTGAGAACATAGTGGTAATCGATTAAATGTTATAATTGGTCACTATAAATTTAATACTTTTATCGCTATGTTCCTAATTTTCAAATAAATAATTATAACCATTATATCGAACTCACGTTAATTAATAAAAAATATACCGGGAAGTCACTTAAGCCTTCCCGGTACGTCAATCAAAAATTTAATTATATATTAGACTCACAATTAATTCTTTAGAAGCGGGCACCGACAGTCAGCAACAGCTGATGACGGTTATTATCAACTTTAGTTGCCGGTAAATCAATATCATCAAACGCATAAAAATTCGATTTATACATATCATATTTATAAGCCAAATCAGCATAAATCACACTACCGCGATACCCTAAACCAAACGTAAACGTATTAAGTGCCTTGGAGTTATTATATTCCGTATCCGTACGCGTATCGTTACTATTCAAAGCTTTATAAGCAGCATCCTTAAATATCGCTGTCTGATAATTGTATCCGGCGCGTACACTAAATGCAGGAGCTACACGTGCCTCCATTCCCAAACGAAGGGTATGCACACCTTTCAAATCTTCAGAAATATATTGGGTCTGATCTTCCATTTCGTAGCCATCTTCATACTTCAATTTAGCGGAAGAATAATCCATATATTCATATTCAGCTCCAAGAGCAAGTATTCCTTCAAGAGTAGTACCCATACTGACATTGAATTTCCACGGGGTTACCAATTTGTAATCCCTTTGCGTATCTCCTCCCACATATTCGGGTGAGGCTGTGTACTCTTCCAATATAATAGGCTTCTCCGATGTGGGAGTAGTATAGTTAGAATACAAATCAGCCGCATGATAATCTGTCAAATCATACCAAGTAGGAGTATGTACCGCCAAACCGACACGGAACGGAGAATCTTCAAACGGACGGGCAATAACCCCCAATTTCAAATCAATACCCGTACCCTTTGTTTCAAACCAATTGGTCATTTCATAATACCCTACATCTTCTCCATAATCCGGGTCATTTTCAGGATAATAGAATATATCTTCGGTATAATAAGAATAGCGTTTATAATTCACATCATAAGCTCCTAAAGTCAATCCCAAATAAACACGGTCTTCAATATTGAAAGCCACATTGAAATCATATTGATTGATTCCTCCTTCTTCCCGGCTGGTATATTTATTCTGGTCTCCAAACCATCCTATCAGTTTTTTAGTTTCATTATTTATTCCCACCAAGTCTGTCCGGACTCCCATTACTCCCAAATAGGAATAATTGCTATATCTATCATCATAAGGATTTTTTGCTTCATAAATTTCATCTATAGCAGTCTCTGTGCTAACATTGCCAGGAATTGCATTGCCAAACATATTCGCCATCTGCCAAGTCTGTGACAAACCGTCCAACTTTCCTCCGGCTGCAAACACTTTATTGAAATTCTTACTTTTATGATAGTTAAAACCAAAATTGATATAACGCAGTGAAGTATTATTTCCAATCTTAGTGCTATAAACAAATCCTACCTGGTCAAACGAAGCACGGGTACGGTTATCCTTCATCTTGGTTCCGCTGAAATTACTTTCGGCAGCCGTATTATTGAATCCGAAAGATACAGCAAAATCATTACTACGATAGATACCGATACCGGCAGGATTTGTACCAATCACAGATATATCTCCTCCCAATGCCCCCATAGCTCCACCCATTCCGACGAAACGAGCCGTTCCATTCAATTCACCACCCATCAATCGGGCGGCATCATATTGGGTCTGCGCACTTGCGCCCAAAGATATTGCCAAGGCGCAAGCTCCAATCATCATTTTACTATTTTTCATCATTCTAGTTTTTTAGTTTTTTTCAACATCCTTACTTTATCTTCTGCGTGCACCTCCACCACCAGATGAACGAGTGGATGAACCACTGCTACCGCTGCTATAAGAAGACCGGGAACTGCTTCCACTGCTATAACTGCTGCGGCTACTTGAGTTGCTGCGGCTACTATTATAACTGTTGCGGTTGCTCCGATCATAATTGGAAGAACGGTTTATCGCACTACTTCTCTGATAAGTAGAATTACTGCCACTATTACGGACACTGCTACGGGTACTGCTTGGACGAGTATAGTTAGATTCACCGCGATTAGACATACTTGGACGTGTATATGAAGTTGTAGGACGAGGTCTGTCACCACGATATACATTATTACCGTTTGTCGCATCTACCCGCGAACTGGTTCCTCTACCAGGACGAATCGAATTTGTACGACCAGCTACACGATCACTATTCACTACTCTACCCGATACCCGGTTGCTGCCATTGCGGGAAGAAGTGCGATATGTATTACGGTCAACACGGCTAGTGCCATTGGTATATCTGGAACCACGACCATTACCTACATACGAGTTCCGATTAATTCCATTTTCTCCTCTGCGGGTATCATAATATGCCGGACGTGACCATCCATGACCACCTCCCCAGTGACCACCACCCCATCCATAGCCGGGATAGTAGTGATTATGATGGTGATGCCCCCAATAGCCACCCCAATAACCGGGGTAGTACCAGCTATTGTAGTACCACGGCGAACTCCAT
>OGJZ01003083.1_pt1 | contig 10755 bp, 10 predicted proteins | sample 1572321 | NCBI WGS metagenome assembly OGJZ01 (sample SAMEA2582086, study PRJEB24529) | metagenome | biome: Human gut stool | place: China | collected 2011 | reverse complement strand
AACCAATGCCTACTACAAACACGCCACCCAGCACCCAGCCGGACAACACCGTATGAAAGAATTTATTGACGGCCACAGGCGAAGTAGCCACCGCCCAAAAGTCCACCATTTCATTACGAACCGTATCAGGATTGAACTCCATACCCACCGGATGTTGCATCCAAGCATTGGCAACAAGAATCCACCAGGCGGAAATTGTAGCTCCCAGACCTGTCAGCCAGGTAGAAGCCAAATGAAAACGCTTACTCACTTTCTCCCAGCCGAAGAACATCACCGCTATAAACGTAGCTTCCATGAAGAAGGCCAAAATCCCTTCAATAGCCAACGGCGCACCGAAGATATCGCCTACGAACCACGAATAATTACTCCAATTCGTACCAAATTCAAATTCCAAAATCAAACCGGTTGCCACACCAATGGCAAAGTTAATACCGAAAAGTTTCATCCAAAATTTGGCTGTCCGTTTCCAGAATTCATTGCCTGTTTTATAATACAGCGTCTCCATTATTCCCATTACCACCGCCAGTCCGAGCGTAAGGGGAACAAAAATCCAGTGGTACATAGCTGTCATCGCAAATTGGGCTCTCGACCAATCTATCAGCGAAGTGTCAATACTTTCAATCATAATCTTATGTAGTTTAAGAGTTAAAAATCAGTCGATTTCTCCGGAATGGCACGTTGTATCAGTTCGTTGCCCACATAGGTTCCCTTGTCGGCATCCGTAGGATGGTCGCCGAGGAAATCAGGAAAAAAGAATAATTTGAGGATGAAGAACATGACGAATAATTTCAGCAGGATAATAATCCACAGCGTACGACCGAGTGTCATACTACGGAAACCCTCTAAATAGAAGTTCCAAATAGAAAGTAGTGTATTCTTCATATGATGACGTTCTAATTTTGTAATAAGTACAAATATACAATTTTTATAATTAAAACAAACAAATCCCCCGAATTGTTGCAAGATTTGTTGTGTTTTTCCAATAAAATCTACCTATCGACAGAAAAAAAACATTTAACGGCAAAATTCCGTATTCCGTCTATCGCTTTTGCAGCTAATATAATATGTACGTACCTTCGTTACCAGTAAATCAATAGAAGTATGAATATGATAAATGTAAGAAGATTGACAGTGATGGCATTTCTTGGCGCAGGTATGCTTCCGGGCATATCCGCACAAGAATCTCCGCTGCAAGCCGATACACTGAACGAAGCGAAGCTCCCTGCCCAATGGGATTTGCAATCGTGCATCGACTATGCTTTGGAACAGAATATCACTATCCGCAAAAACCGTGTGACGGCGGAAAGTACACAGATTGATGTAAAGACAGCTAAAGCTGCTTTGTTTCCCAGCCTTTCGTTTTCTACCAGTCAGCAAGTGGTGAATCGTCCGTATCAGGAGTCGAGCAGCCGGGTGAGCGGCAATGAGATTATCAGCAGTAACAGCAAGACAAGTTACAATGGTAATTATGGCCTGAACGCTTCGTGGACTCTATATAATGGTAGCAAACGGCTGAAGACTATCAAGCAGGAACAACTGAACAACCATGTAGCCGAACTGGATGTGGCAACTTCCGAGAATACGATTCAGGAATCCATAGCCCAGGTTTATATTCAGATTCTTTATGCGGCCGAGTCTGTCAGAGTAAACGAAAACACATTGCAAGTTTCCATTGCTCAGCGGGATCGCGGAGAACAACTGCTGAATGCGGGAAGTATTGCAAAAAGTGATTTTGCGCAACTGGAAGCTCAGGTTAGTACCGACCGTTATCAACTTGTGACAGCGCAAGCCACCCTGCAAGATTACAAATTACAACTGAAACAACTGCTCGAACTGGACGGGGAGAATGAAATGGACGTCTATCTCCCCAACCTGTCCGACGAGAATGTGCTTGCCCCGTTGCCTACCAAGAAAGATGTGTATGTGAGCGCCCTCGCCATTCGTCCGGAGATTGAGGCAAGCAAGCTCAATGTAGAGGCTTCCGAACTGGGGATTGATATTGCAAAATCCGGTTATTTTCCGACTATCAGCCTTAGTGCAGGTATCGGGACGAATCATACGAGCGGCAGCGACTTCACTTTCGGCGAACAGGTGAAGAACGGATGGAACAATTCCATCGGCCTGTCCGTCAGTGTGCCTATCTTCAATAACCGTCAGACAAAGAGTGCCGTACAAAAGGCTAAGTTGCAACGCGAAACGAGTATGTTATCGCTGCTTGATGAACAAAAAGCTCTGTATAAGACAATTGAAGGTCTTTGGCTAGATGCCAACAGTGCACAGCAGCGCTATGCGGCAGCCAACGAGAAACTGAGGAGTACACAAATCAGCTATGACCTGATTAGCGAACAATTCAACCTGGGAATGAAGAATACCATAGAACTTCTTACTGAGAAGAATAACTTACTGCAAGCTCAGCAAGAACAGCTTCAAGCCAAATACATGGCTATCCTGAACACGCAGTTGCTGAAGTTCTATCAGGGGGATAAATTAGCATTATAATAAATAATAAGTAAAAGCATAAGAAACGAATGAAAACGAAAAAGATTATCTTAATCGCTGTGGCAGTCGTTGTGGTGGCAGGTGCAGGGATTTGGTTCTTTGCAGGATCGCCCACCAAACACAAAGTCACATATGCCACTGTTACCGTGAGCAAAGGCGATATCTCCAATTCGGTGACTGCTACCGGAACCATCGAACCGGTGACGGAAGTAGAAGTCGGTACGCAAGTATCAGGTATCATCGACAAGATTTATGTAGACTATAACTCGACAGTTACCAAAGGGCAGTTGATTGCTGAAATGGATCGTGCCACTTTGCAAAGTGAACTGGCTTCCCAACAGGCAACTTACGATGGTGCCAAGGCCGAATATGAATATCAGAAGAAGAATTATGAACGCAGCAAAGGACTGCACGAGAAGTCTCTGATCAGTGATACGGATTTCGAACAGGCTCTTTATAATTATCAGAAGGCCAAAAGCAGTTATGACAGCAGCAAGGCGTCTTTGGCAAAAGCGGAACGTAACTTGTCTTATGCAACGATTACTTCGCCGATTGATGGAGTCGTTATCAGCCGCGATGTGGAAGCCGGACAAACGGTTGCTTCCGGATTCGAGACTCCGACGCTTTTCACCATTGCTGCGGATTTGACGCAGATGCAGGTCGTAGCCGATGTGGATGAAGCCGATATAGGCGGTGTGGAAGAAGGCCAACGTGCGAGCTTTACGGTAGACGCTTATCCGAATGATACGTTCGATGGTGTAGTGACGCAGATTCGTTTGGGAGATGCAAGCAGTACGAGCAGTACAAGTAGCAGCAGTAGCACGGTAGTTACTTATGAAGTAGTAATCTCCGCTCACAATCCCGACCAAAAACTGAAGCCGCGTCTTACAGCGAATGTTACGATCTATATTCTTGATAAAAAGGATGTATTGTCCGTTCCGAACAAAGCCCTGCGTTTCGTACCGGAAAAACCTCTGATCGGCGCTAATGACATCGTAAAAGATTGCGAAGGCGAACATAAACTCTGGACGCGTGAAGGAATGACATTCACCGCTCATCCGGTAGAAGTCGGAATCAGTAACGGTATATCTACGGAAATTATCAGTGGTATCGCTGAAGGCACGAAAGTGGTGTCCGAAGCTACTATAGGTGCATTGCCGGGCGAAAATATAGGGGGTGAGCCCAACAAAGAAAGTGGTGGCGAAAGAAGCCCGTTCATGCCGGGCCCTCCGGGCAGTAAAAAGAAAAACAATAAGTGAAAACCATGAAGAAAGTAATTGAAATACAAAATATCAAACGAGACTTTCAGGTGGGAGACGAAACCGTCCATGCGTTACGGGGCGTTTCGTTTACTATCAACGAAGGGGAGTTTGTCACCATCATGGGTACTTCCGGTTCGGGAAAGTCCACGCTGCTGAATATACTAGGCTGCCTGGATACTCCGACAAGTGGAGAATATCTGCTCGATGATATTCCCGTACGCACGATGAGCAAGCCTCAACGTGCGGTACTGAGAAATCGTAAGATTGGATTCGTGTTCCAAAGCTACAATCTGTTGCCTAAAACGACGGCTGTGGAGAATGTGGAACTACCGCTTATGTACAACTCGTCCGTCAGCGCATCCGAACGTCGCCGCCGGGCTGTGGAATCCTTGCAGGCCGTGGGACTGGGTGACCGTTTGGAACATAAATCCAATCAGATGTCCGGCGGACAGATGCAACGTGTTGCCATTGCGCGTGCGTTGGTGAACAATCCGGCAGTGATTCTTGCCGACGAAGCGACCGGAAATCTCGACACCCGTACCTCTTTCGAGATACTTGTCCTGTTTCAGAAGCTTCATGCCGAAGGACGTACAATTATCTTTGTAACGCATAATCCCGAAATCGCGCAATATAGCAGCCGGAATATCCGTCTACGTGACGGTCATGTCATTGAGGATACTACTAATCCGAAGATTCTGTCCGCCGCCGAAGCATTGGCTGCGTTGCCGAAAAATGACGAGGATTAATAATCATTCAATATGCCGATGTGCCAGTGCGCCCCATAGATTGCGCAATCATAGGGTGTCAAACCGGCAAATCAGTATATTGACCAATTAGCAAATTATTTATTATGAATGGAACTAATTTATTCAAGATAGCTCTCCGGGCATTGGCGAACAATAAGCTGCGTGCTTTTCTCACCATGCTTGGTATCATTATCGGTGTTGCTTCCGTCATCACGATGCTGGCTATCGGACAAGGTTCGAAGAAAAGCATCCAGCAGCAGATTTCCGAGATGGGATCGAACATGATTATGATTCATCCGGGAGCCGATATGCGTGGTGGCGTGCGGCAAGACCCGTCGGCCATGCAGACCTTGAAGCTTGCCGATTATGAAGCCTTGCGAGATGAGACAAGTTTCCTGTCTGCCATCAGTCCCAATGTATCCTCATCTGGACAGCTTATTGCCGGCAACAATAACTATCCGGCATCTGTGAATGGCGTAGGAACGGAATATCTCGACATTCGCCAGTTGACGGTGGAAAATGGGGAAATGTTTACGGAAGCCGACATACAGAGTTCGGCAAAAGTATGTGTGATAGGAAAGACGATAGTGGACAATCTTTTCCCGGACGGAAGTGATCCGGTAGGCAAGGTTATCCGTTTCAGCAAGATTCCCTTCCGGGTGGTAGGTGTGCTCAAAGCAAAGGGATACAACTCTATGGGACAAGACCAGGATGCCGTAGTGCTTGCTCCCTATACTACCGTAATGAAACGTTTGCTTGCCGTTACGTACTTGCAGGGTGTGTTTGCCTCTGCTCTCACTGAAGATATGACGGAATATGCTACGGATGAAATCAGTACGATTCTTCGCCGCAACCATAAACTGAAGGAATCGGACAATGATGATTTCACCATCCGTACGCAACAGGAATTGAGTACGATGCTCAACTCCACTACCGATTTGATGACGACTCTGCTTGCCTGCATCGCAGGTATCTCACTGGTGGTAGGCGGTATCGGAATTATGAATATCATGTATGTATCTGTAACGGAACGTACCCGCGAAATCGGTCTGCGCATGTCAGTCGGCGCACGAGGGGTCGATATTCTGAGCCAGTTCCTCATCGAAGCCATCATGATTAGTATCACGGGCGGTATCATCGGAGTGATAATCGGCTGCGGAGCCAGTTGGATTGTGAAAAGCGTGGCACATTGGCCTATCTATATCCAACCGTGGAGTGTGTTCCTTTCTTTTGCGGTATGTACCGTCACCGGAGTCTTCTTCGGATGGTATCCTGCCAAGAAAGCAGCAGATTTAGACCCGATAGAGGCTATCAGATACGAATAAAAAACTATCTTTGTCTTTATGAAACAAAACTTTACATCCGCACGTCGTCCCCTGGAGATACTGATACACATTATCGGCTGGGGGATTATGTTCGGTTTCCCGTTCTTTTTCGTTGAACGCGGGAACGGGAACATCAACTGGATGGCGTATATACGCCATCTTGCCGTACCACTTTCTTTTATGATTGTGTTCTACGTCAATTATTTCTTATTGGTGCCCCGCTATCTTTTCCAAAGTCAGGCTAAAAGATATGTTATCTATAATATTATCTTCCTATGTGTTGTCGGACTTTTACTTCATCTGTGGCAAAGCCTGACATTCGACCCGTCCTTCGCTCCCAGACCCAAACGACCGGGTATGCCGCCGGGATGGTTGTTCTTCCTCAGGGATATGCTGAGCCTTATCTTTACCATCGGACTGAGTGCCGCCATTCGTATGAGTGCCCGATGGACGCAGAACGAAGCTGCCCGCAAAGAAGCTGAACGAAGCCGTGCGGAAGCCGAACTGAAAAACCTGCGCAACCAACTGAATCCCCACTTCTTGCTGAATACGCTGAATAATATCTATGCTCTGATTGCATTTGACTCGGACAAGGCGCAGGAAGCGGTGCAGGAGTTGAGCAAACTTCTCCGATACGTATTGTATGATAATCAGCAGACGTATGTACCGCTTTGCAAGGAAGTGGATTTTATCCGCAACTATATTGAATTGATGCGTATCCGCCTGTCGGCCAATGTACGGATGACTACTCAATTCGACATTCAGCCGGATAGTCAGACGCTTATTGCGCCGCTTATCTTTATTTCGTTGATAGAGAACGCATTCAAGCATGGCATCTCTCCTACCGAACCGAGTTTTATCAGTATTCATATTTCAGAGAATGCCAAGGAAGTGGTTTGTGAAATCCGGAATAGCAATCATCCCAAGACAGTGGAAGATAAGAGTGGTTCGGGTGTCGGATTAGAGCAAGTGAGCCGGCGGCTGGAGATACTTTATCCGGGGGCTTACACTTGGTCGAAAGGCAGTTCAGAGGATGAGTCTGTCTATGAATCGAGATTGAGTATTAAAATCAAAGAGTAGGTGGAAAACGTTAAGTATAAAACTTTAGATATAGAATAATATGGTATTACGATGTGCAATTGTCGATGATGAGCCTTTAGCTCTCAGCTTGTTGGAAAGTTACGTGAACAAGACTCCGTTCCTGCAACTGGCGGGAAAGTATTCCAGCGCAGTTCAGGCAATGAAAGAATTGCCGGATGAAGAGGTAGATCTTCTGTTTCTGGACATTCAGATGCCGGAGCTTAACGGACTGGAATTCTCGAAGATGGTGGATTCACGCACCCGCATCGTATTTACCACCGCTTTCGGTCAATACGCCATAGACGGTTATCGTGTCAATGCACTCGATTATCTGCTGAAACCTATCTCATATGTAGATTTCCTGCAAGCGGCCAACAAGGCGCTTCAATGGTTCGAACTGGTGCAGAAGCCGGAAGAGATAGACAGCATCTTTGTGAAAAGCGACTATAAGCTGGTGCAGGTAGACCTGAAGAAAATCATGTATATCGAAGGGTTGAAGGATTATATCAAAATTTATACAGAAGACATTCCCAAGCCCATTCTGTCACTCATGAGCATGAAAGCGATGGAAGAGCTTTTACCTTCCAGTCGTTTCATACGTGTACACCGTTCCTTCATCGTGCAGAAAGATAAGATACGTGTGATCGACCGCGGCCGCATTGTTTTTGACAAAACATATATCCCTATCAGTGACAGTTACAAGCAAGTTTTTCAGACTTTCCTTGACGAACGGAGCTAATGTTGGTTATTTTATCGGTGAAAATGCGATTTTTGTCGATTATGCTTTGTCAAAAGCCGTTTTATCCCTACCTTTGCAGAGAACAGAAAGGGATTGTGAAATTCCGAGAATAGAATAGTTTAGTTAAGTCTAGTTTAGTTTTTGTGTTGAAGTGCTTCCTCGTCGGCGGACGAACAAGGAAGCACTTTTTATTAGTAATCAGCTACTTATAAATTCGTTAGTTATGGCTTGTTGGTCCAATTTTGGCACAAAATGATTGTCGGAAGGTTGTCGAACATACATTTTTACCCAAAATATTGCTGAAAAATTGTCGGAAAAATAACACTAAAACTAACAAGATTATGTCAACATTAAAATTAGTAATCGTTCCCGCAAAGATATTATCGAATGGGAAACACAAAGTAAGAATTTCAGTATCACACAATTCCCAAACAAGATACATTCCAACCGACTGTATTATTGATGACCTTTCACAATTCAAAGAAGGCCAAGTAGTAAATCGTAGTGATGCATCATACATGAATATGAAACTACGAAAAAAACTCATCTTTTATCAGGAAACACTTGATAAGATTTACGACCCTGATTTATACACATGTACCGATTTAGTAACACTACTTCTACAAAAGAAAGATTATAGAGGCATCACATTCTCTCAGAAAGCAGATGAATATATTACCCAGCTAATTGATAACGGACAAGGAAAGTCGGCTAAATTATACCGTAATGCCGTAAACTCGTTTCTCAAATCACAAAGGGATGCAAACTTGGCAGCCATGTCACCGACCAACATTAGAACTTTCGAACAGTACATGAAGCAGAAACGATTATCAAGCACAACGATGAATATCTATCTAACTTTGATACAATGTATCATCAACTCGGCCAAAAAGCATAAAGAAGTTATATACGAAACTGAACCTTTTGAATTCTGTAATAAACCATCAATCAATTCACGCGAATTGGACTTGTCAGTAGAGGAATTGAAAACCATACGGGATATGAAGATTGATAAATACAATGTAAATGTAGTAAGGGACATATTCATGCTTTCCTACTATATGGGAGGTATGAACCTAGTTGACCTGTTATCCATCAACTTCAAGAAACTCACAGTAGTTGACTTTAGCAGAAAAAAGACCAGTGAACACAAAAAAGGGGTCAACAAGACATCTTTTACCATCCAGCCGGAAGCAAAAGTCATTATCGACAAATACATCAGTAAAAGTGGGAAGCTAGTATTCGGCAAATTTAATACATTTGGTAAATGCTACTCAGTGATAGCCCGGAAAATGGAAGAATTAGCCCGTATAGCGGGAATAGAAAGAAGAGTAGTATACTATTCTGCCCGCAAATCATTCGTACAGCATGGATATGATTTAGGGATTTCACTTGAAGTCCTGGAGTATTGTGTAGGACATTCAATGAAAAGCAACCGCCCGATTTTCAACTATCTAAAAATCATGCGAAAACATGCAGATAAAGCCATGAGAGAGATTTTCGATAATTTGAAATAAAGCGATAAGGGGCATCCTAAAGGAGGATGCCCACATATATCTATACCATTATCGCTTAATTACTTCAATAAGCTTTCGTACTTCTCGCAATAGCCAGATGAGAGTCCATACCATAATAATTTTCTTCATTTTCTATCTGATTTAAAATATTAGAAGCAAAAGTATAAAGCAAACTAACATCATTTACAAAAGGAGAAAATCTTGGAAACCCAACAGGTATTAAACAATTCATAATCAAGCAAATAATAAAAACACGAATTTCATTCATGAAATAAAAAGCCTTCAAAACCTATCCGGACAACTAAATAATGAGAGACAAACAAAAAAATGCCCCGATTCCGAAGAACCGAGGCCGGCTTACCTGTGGCATGCAAATTTCTACAACGCAAAGATACTATATCCTCACCACTGAAACAAATTATAATTCACTCCTAGACCAATATACACCCCACCCGGATAACCGTAACCGGCTTGTACTCCAAGCCCCCAACGTTTTTTCTTTGGAACAATGGTATGATAGACGTCATTTGTCACCGTCTGATATATAGTTCGGGGATACACTTCTATACTATCCAATCTCGGACGATACCCGCTCACCCATGCTTTGTAAAGGCTATCAGCATATAATGCCTGCTCACGATAAACAACGGTATCCCCGATGCGTATCGTATCCTTTAACTGAATAAACAGTAAAGGAGCCATAGGCGAAGAAATAAGCAACGTATCAACCTTGACGACCGTTCTGATTTTCGTCTCGGTTCTGATTTCTGCAGGGAGACGTTCGGGCGGGCGGAACCAAGTGACCAAGCAAGCCACAAGCAGAAGGGCAACCAATATCCACGGTAACACTTTCATAGCCCCAGATATTTAGCAATTCCTTCAACATGGATACGCACAACATCCCGTTTACCCTCAGCAGACAGCAAGTATTCGACGTCCTCTTTATTGTCCTGGAAGAAGTTCTCTGTCAACACAGCCGGACAATTAGTATCCCGGCAGATAGCAAGATTTTGTTCCCAGTATTCCCGTCCGGACATTTGCTTTCGGACGGGAACCGGAATACATTCTGCTACTTGGGCCAGGCAGTCAGCTAACTTTTTGCTGTTACTTGAAGCGTTATTTGATACAAATACACTCCAGCCTTTCGCATTCATCCAACTTGCACCGGAGCCGGCAGCATTACAATGAATTGAAATAAGGATAGCTTTCTTCCCTGTTGCACTGTAAATAGCATTTGCCCGTCGGCACCGTTCAGACAAAGGAACATCTGTATCTTCCTTTACTATTCGTTCTGCATCAATTCCTAACTTGCGCAATCCGGCTACTACCATATTGGCAATCTCTCTTGAATACGCCCACTCCCTCAATCTTCCGTCCGGTGAGCGTTTGCCAGGTGTATTCTCACCGTGACCGTTGTCAATCAATACTTTCATAACATATTCTTTAAATTAATAATCACTCGGCGGCTGCCGGTTGTTACATCCGCGGACATCACACTTCTTTATCTCAGCTTCCTTCAGTTTAAGTTCCAATTCATGTTTATCGTGAATGAATTGAAGCTTATCCGCCTGCTCCTTCCGGAGTTCA
>OGJZ01003077.1_pt1 | contig 10774 bp, 8 predicted proteins | sample 1572321 | NCBI WGS metagenome assembly OGJZ01 (sample SAMEA2582086, study PRJEB24529) | metagenome | biome: Human gut stool | place: China | collected 2011 | reverse complement strand
CGAAGTCTGGCGACCAAACCATTTATGCCTCACTTTGATATAAATTATATCATATCTAAGCACGGAAGGGAATTGAACAATTTCCTTCCGTGTTTTGTTTACAAACCTTCATGGTGCACACGAATAGCATAAAACTCTTGAAATACAGGGGGTTGATCCTCCATAAAATTTCTCATAGAAATGAGTCTACGTTTTCCTACACGTCTATCTAAAACTGCAAAGATACGTACAATTAGATTATCACTAAACAAGCTCTTATCTATGTTTTGATTCTCAAATTCATCAAAAGCCTGATAAAAGCACCGCTGATCAAATACGCCTAATTCTAGTGCTGTATTGTCTATGAACGGAAAACCTTCATGCATTCTTCGTTCATAGGTATCATCTTTAGGAAACAGATAGGCCTTCACATATTGATTCCAATAATTGCCTTTTATAATTTCCTTACCATTATATCGTATAGCAGCCCGCCCCTCATGATCAGGCGATTTACTATAAGTGGTAACAAAATATTGAATATGCCCTCGCAAGCTGATAGCAAGATATTCTGTTTCTAACTTATGCCGTATTCCAGACCACGTAGCCATAGGATTTACACCTCAACACACGAAACAAATATACACATTACTTAAAAGGATAATCCTGCTCATAGTCCTCTTGATAATCTAGTTTATGACGAACCGCATCAACTTTATTGGGACTTAATACATTTCATATTACTATTATTGTATCATAGCAAATCCACTTTACCCTTATAGGTATCTCCTAAGTTTGCAATCTTAGCATCTGAAATAATACTATGCAATAATCCAATATTATAATCATTCGTTGCACGATTATAATTAATCGTATGGATATAAAGATTATGAGCATCTTGAGTACTAAAGCGTAATTCACCAGTACCATCCTCATACCCAAATACTGTGCACTTTGTTCATATGGATAAGATTCCATAGAGAAACTTGTATAAATAAAAGGATGGTTAAATCTATAGAGAGCGCCATAAGTCCCAGCCATACCAGGAATAGGAACCATATGCGTGCCACCTTTGAAAGCTGGAAATGGCAGTGTATAAGACATCCCCCCTTCAGGGGTATGCATATGTACCTCGGTTACAGCATTATATTAGGCTCTAGATATAGAATAGTTTAAATTTCTACGTTTGACATCGCTATATTGAACTTAAGGCCTATAAATGGGTCCAGCCTTTGCTAATCTTATAGAGATTGGCGGTGAGGTTTCCATCAACTGAATCATTAGTATGATATAATATTATATTGTATATTAAGTTATGTATTTGAAAGGAGAATTATATAATGCAACAATCATGGAAAATTGCATTTGCCTACATAGGTGTTATTGTAGGTGCAGGACTCTCGAGTGGACAAGATCTTCTACAATATTTTATAAGTTTTGGCCAAATAGGTCTTATTGGTGTTCTATTACTAGGTCTATTAAATGCCGCATTTGGTAAAATCATGCTTTCTTTGGGGAGCTACTATCGTGCAGACAATCATGAAGAAGTTTTTACACAGATTTCCCATCCTATTATTACAAGAATACTTGATTTTGTACTAATCGCTGGTAGTTTTATTATGGGCTTCGTTATGTTAGCCGGTGCAGGATCAAACTTAGAACAACAATTTGGACTTCCTTTTTGGGTTGGCGGATTAATTTGCTCACTTTTAATCATAACCGTATCATTTATGGACTTTGACAAAATAACCAGTGTTCTAGGTATTTTTACACCTATTATGATTGTAATGATATTCATCATTACAGGTTACTCTTTTATTGGTAAAAGTCATGATTGGGCTGCGTTAGATACTATAGCCCACACAATCAAACCAGCCACAAGCAATGTATGGTTTTCTGTCATTAATTATTATTCTCTATGTGCTATGACAGCTGTTTCTATGGCCTTTATTTTAGGTGGTTCTGTTGTTCGTATTGGTATTGCTGAAAAAGGTGGCACTCGTGGCGGCCTATTAGTCGGATTAGTTGTTTTTATAGCAGCTATCTCTATTTATGCAAATCTAGATACAGTAAAAGATGCAGATTTGCCGATTCTTGCTATTGCCAATCAAATTCATCCTTGGCTAGCATATATATATGCAATCACAGTCTTTTCACTTATTTTTAATACAGCATTCTCTCTTTTTTATTCTATTGCTAGACGTTTTGCCAACGGCAGTACAAAAAGAATGAGAATTGTTATTATTTTTGTAGTAACTATAGGATATATATGTAGTTTCTTTGGTTTTAAAGATTTGATTAGTATCCTCTACCCAATTCTCGGTTATATGGGACTATTACTCCTAATTATTCTTATTTATGGCTGGCTCCGTGATCGTAAAGATATCATTATGGAAAAACTCTTCCGAAGAAAGATGCTCCATTTATCACTAAAAAAACATAGTCCTCACAAAACACTATCAGAAGAAGAACGTGAACTATTCCATACATTAGGTGATATTAGTCAAGCAGATACAAAATCTCTTAAAGAAGATATTCATAATGAAGCAAAAGAAATACTTTCAAATACGGAAACAGTTCAAGAGCTAAAAGACTATGTGGAAGAGCATCTCTCAATAGACGAAGAAGTTATACATCAAAATATTAATATTCTACAAGAACAACAGGAAGAATCAAAATCAACTGAATCTTCTAAAGGTAGACCTATCAAAAAGTCCAATATAAATAACAATGAAGTAAAATGAATAACGAGGAAATAATGACCAGTGTAGAATTAGAAATTATATTAAAAGCTGGGAAAATACTTCTTAGTAGTGGTGCTGAAATCAGTCGTACAGAGGATACTATGAACTACATAGCACGAGCTATGAATTTTAAAGATTTAGAAGCCTACGTATCCAATAGAGGTATTTTTGCAACTGCTAAGAAAGCTGATGGAACTGAAATTACTCGTATTTGTAACGTTCCTGAAGTCGATATTAACCTCAGTAAAATTGAATCTGTTAATGCTCTCTCCCGACGTGTCACACAAAAAAATATTACTATTGAGGAGATTGAAAGTGAACTTAATCAAATTGATACCATGTCAGACTATTCTTTTTTTTGGAGATTAGTAGCTTATACGTTAGGAGCTTCGGGCTTTAGCTATGCAATTGGTAGTTCTATAACAGACTCTATAATTGCCGGTATTATAGGTTTGGTATTAGGTATCTATTTGTGTACCATCAAACGCATACTTAGCTCTGATGTATTGATTACCATTTTAGGTAGTATTCTAATAGCCTTATTGGGTAATCTCTTTATCCACTTTGAATTAGGCTCCAACCTATCAGTTATATTACTAGGAGCCATGATTGACATTGTTCCCGGAGTTCCTTTCGTCAATGCTATTAGAGAGTATAGCCAGAATAACTATAATACAGGAATAACCCTTATGATGGGTGCGTTACTTACCTGTATTTCCATGGCTGTAGGGGTCGCAGTAGTACAATCACTACTCTTCAACATACAAATGATTCCTCTTTATACCTCTAATTTAGATACTAATTCCTTAACCTCTATGTTTATGCGTAGTATAATGGCTGGTATTGGTACTACAGCATTTGCAATCTTATTCCGTGTAGCTAAACAACATTTTATCGATTGTACAATATTAGGATTCATCTCATGGTTCTTGTTCTTAATATTATCTTCACTACAGTCTAATGTTATGCTCTCCATATTCATCAGTGGTTTTATCATTGCCATTTCTTCAAGAGTACTGGCAGTTAAACGAAAATGCCCTGCTATAGTCTTCCTAATGACTAGCTTATTCCCTTTACTACCAGGGCTCAGCTTTTATCGATCCATTTATTATATGCTAATGGGACAAGAAACTATTGCCATTAGCTTCGCAAAAGAATCCTTTTTGATAGCTTTTACAATTGCTATATCTATCGCAATTGTAAAACATATAAAACCACCACTAATCCAAAAAAAACACTTATAAATAATATAACCTTATAACAAATTCATGTAAATTAAAGCATTTACAACGTAATTTCCAAATCTATTACCTGTAAAAATATGATATATGTTACGTTTGTGAGGCGGTACTTGCACATAGATGCGCCATCAAAACTGTATTCCCTTTGGGTAAAAGCATTCTGTAATAGTTTACTAACTATATAATTTACTTGCACAACAAAAGAGGTTCCTATTGGTCACGGGGGTGACTATTAGGAACCTCTAATCTATTTACTTTTATAATTGACATCGTTATATTGAACTTGAGGCCTCTAAATGGGTCCAGCCTTTGCTAATCATGGCATGAAAAAAGGCCCGACTGTGAAGTCAGACCGTATCTTCAAATTTTTACTTTAGAAGCGAAGTCTGGCGTCGAAACTATTTATGCCTCACTTTGATATAAATTATATCATATCTAAACAGGGAAAGGAGTCTCATACGATTTCTTTTTTGTTTTTAAGCATAATGAACCTAAGCAAGAAATAATATGCAAACTAATCTCCAGTGTCGTCAATATAAATATGTACAGAATTTGCTGGCCCCGCTAAACTACGGCCGATTTCAATCGTCATAGGTCCATACTTTATAAAGGATCTATTATTCTTATCATTAATTATATGTGGCATAGTATAGAAAAATAAATTCATCATCTTATCAAAGTCATTTATAATTTCTTCCTTACCTAACAACAAAATAGGTTCTTGATTTTTTCTTTGAAAATGTACACAGCACTCATCAGCAAGTGAATCATAAAAAGAATGCTCATCTACATATCCAGTTTCTAACCAAATACTAATGGCTGTAAGCCAATCCAAAAGATCAACAGGCTTCTTATAAAAAATGTAATCTATAGGAGGGGAATTATTTTCAGCACGATGTTTATCAAGTCTAAAACTCGGAATATTATTACTAACAATAATTTTGTTAATAAAATTATTTGAATCTAACTCAATAAACATACCTATAGCATAATTGTCTATTTCATTGTATGCAATAGCGAGCCCTCTTTGACCTTCATAAAAAAACTCTTTTGCTTTGGTTTCCCCCCAAAGTGTCATCATATGTGCATACACGGCTACATTTTCATCTCTGGTCCTTTTTGCCATTGAATTTAGAAAATTATATACTTCTACCTTTCCATTTTTTAATATATTCCTCTCAACATTAATATACTGACAATTGTCTGCTAACAAATTATTAATCCCCTTAAAATCAGCATATTCTAGTGCAGATTTAAATATTAATAACGCATGATTTACATTCATCTAGGACACCGCTTTCACTAAAAGAAAAACTAATTATTAGTGCCTTAATTATTGAATTAATTACTTATTGCAATTCAAGATAAAAATAAGGATTAGATAAACCAAACACCTCCTTGATACATATTACCAGTGTCAGATAATGTTGCATCTGTAATTAATTTTCGTAACTGCACCTTGGTATATGCACCATTATCTAAGGGATAGTGGATTGAATTTTGGTACTTAAAACTGTCATCATAAGTAATAAACATCAATATACCCTGTCGATTATCTAATTCAAGATCTAGTAATAAACCTGGCATACCATCATTCCAAACAAAGGAATGGCTACCTTTGGTAATCTTTGGGAATCCAGGAAATCCAAAGAACTCAGCAGTCTTATTATCTAGTTTATGTAACAGATCAATTTCGTCAAATGAACTAAATATACCCTTTTCCAAATTATTCGCAGGGTCAATCAAAATTTGTTGCCTTATATCTTTATCAACTGTGAAAGTCACACCATCTATTTTAACATTAGGGTTATTTTCTTTAACGGCTGTTTTAGGAACTCTAAAAGAATATTTCTTATAGTTTTCTACTCGGCTATAGTCATCTAAATCTTGAAGAGAATGAATTGAAGGCAATACATAATTAGCCATTATTTTATTAATATCATTTGATGTGACACTCTCCGTTACACGAGGATACAGAATAACATTATATGCTTGCTTAGGATGCTTACTCAACTCAAAATTTAAAGCAATAATGTCCATATCTACAGCACCAGTAAGAGTTATTTTTCTCCAGTAACTTTTACTAAGACCATCATATTTAAAAACCATATCTGTTTTATCAGGAGAATATGGCATTTTATTTTCAATAATAGCAGTAACAATCATTGGGGACTGAAATAAATAACCAGCCGCTGCATCTGGAAAATCACTTAATGCCTCTTTTTGTACTACACTAAATGGTAATGTTACTGATAGGCCGCCCTTTTTATTATGTAAATTCACTACTGTGTTACCATCATACTTACGGCGCTCAATAGTATAAATCTCATTCTTTAAGGCTTCTACTGCATCGTCATCTACAACAACACCAAACTCTTGATTAAAGCGCTCTTTAGAATAAGCGGAAAATGAATCTGCCTCCTTTTTTAATCTCTCATCATATGTAGACTCAATTTTATCAGTCGTATATACCGCTTGTACATATGCATCACGCGAAATACTTGGATCCGCACCAGGAAGTTTCACATCAACAGCATAACTAGAACCACTAATAGCGCTCAATACAATAGCACTTAATAATAATCGTTTTAACATATACATCTCTCCACAAAAAGTAATTTTAACTGTATTGTAACATAATAAGAACATAATTATGAATACGATTACAAAACGAAAGAGGTTCCTATTGGTCACCTAGGTGACTATTAGGAACCTCTAATCTATTTACTTTTATAATTGACAACACTATATTGAACTTGAGGTCTCTAAATGGGTCCAGCCTTTGCTAATCAACTCGAGAATTGGCGGTGTATGGACGCATGAAAAAAGGCCCGACATAGAAGTCAGACCGTTTCTTTAACTTAAAATTCTAGAAGTGAGAGCTGGCGTCCAAACCATTTATGCCTCACTTTAATATTAGTTATGGCATTTCAAGTAAATTATTAGAAGTTTTAGTGATTTCAAACTTAGTATAAGTTTCATATGAGTCTTCAAAATTTTTAACAATTTGTAGAAAACGCTCTATAACACTATCAAAAGAATATTGCTCAGGCATTCTAAACTCAGAATTTTCATGAGCAATATTATTTCTAACTTGCTCTGTGAAGTCAGATAAAAATTTTGATGCACTTTCTCTAATTTTTCTAGTTACCCCTGCATCATCGATAGTAACCTCAACCATCAGATTATCTAAAAAATCAGGGTCACCCAATATTTGTTCAAAGACATCTTTATAATAGCCATCTAATTTACTCTTATGCAAAAATTCAAAATGAATAAAGGGTTCTAAATCAGATTTACTATAATTTTCTTTAATCTTAGAATAGAAGCTATTAAATGCCTTCTTTTGCTTATCCGACTTCTTATGAAATACCGAATTAATATGAGGTTCATGACTTAAAAAAATATTTTTTGCAATTCCTTCTGATAAATCAATAAAGCAAATGCCTCCTTGAGTAATATTAGTTAAATAGCTATCTATCAATGAGCGTAAGAACCATTCAAAAGTAGTAAAAACCGATAAATATAAAGAATTCTCTAACAAAACTTTTGCTTTTTCGGTTTCACTTTCATGATTAATACAAGGCAAAATATCATCATGTATTTTTTTATATGCATCAAAACGTTCTTTTATAACATTATACATATATTTAACCTCTAATTATACCAGAAACAATCTTTCCCCATTCATAGCGCTTTTCTACATTACTAGTACTATTAGTCGTCCTTGTAAAAATAGCAACATCAACAGTTTCTACAAATTCATCGAATGATGCCTTAATCTGAGATTTATGTTGTTCAATCTCATCAATAGTAAAATGAGATAAAATAACAAGTTGAAGTTCAGCAATGCTTTTATTTATGTTTTTTAAACTTCCACGCTTAAATGCACTCTCACCAAAGACCAGTAACACCTTAGATACGCTCTCCCTAACAAAACAAGCTAATTTCTCCGTCTCAATCTCGTCATTACGATTATCCTTTAAATACTCAAGAATAGCTTTATTTAATAAGCCAGAATATTTTCGTTCTTCTTTACCTAATACATCCGGATTATTTGCTTTACACGATTTTAGCTTCCAAGAACCTTCATCAATAAAATCACACATAACTTTAGCTCTCAGTAAAAGCTCTTGATATCCAAAACGTTTTTTTAATATTGGACGATTTCCAAATACTTCATCTACCTTACCATCAAGAGCTACTTCATTTAATTTTTTTATCAATGGTCCTCGATACATAACGTTTAATAACTCTTGAGAGTTTAACTTTACAGAGCCACTATTTATTCTACTAAAAATATCATATTTAATATCTTCAGTAGAATCTTTTTTTATTATTACAACTGGTACCGAAACATTATTAAATTTTCTTCGTATCGAATCCTCAAACGTCTTATATGTTTTTCTATTATATTGATCTAATGTTTCTAATCCATTAAGAGTTAGTACAGGAAATTCTTTAAGCTCATTATCAATTTTAGGATTTTCTGTAACATTACCATCCTTCATAAATGCAAAAATGGTCGTTAAACGTTGTTGCCCATCAATAACTTCATATGTATCGTCTTTATTCTCCGCCAAAAAAATTGTAGGTATTGGAATCGATAAAAGTAGAGACTCAATAAATTTCGACATCGTCTTTGTGGTCCACACAAAATTTCTTTGATATTCTGGCTGTAATATAAGTTCACCTTCTATAATCATCCTATACAAATCAGATGTAGATTTATCAACTTTATCAACATATAATTTTCGTTTACTTTTCTCTTCAGATGAAACAGTTTCACTTTCATCACTTAATTCTTCAACCTCTAAATCCAGCTCTTCATTTCGAAGATTATTCAATATATTTTGTTCACCATATCTATCAAGAATATTACACATAATATACTCCTATTAAATAATATTGAGTCAACACTTTATACCTTTAAACAGGCATTATTTTTTATCTGATTTACTATGTTTGCAATTTCAACAGCTTCAACTTGATCAAATAGTTTCCACATATCAAAAGGTCTATCAAATGGTGGTTCTACCAATACTTTTGGAGATTCCATATATCCATTAACGGTAATATAGTTAATAACTTGTTTAATAAAGTTAATCTGGTCACTATTCATAGACTTAGTATTAATCAGATCTGAAAAGGCTTTTTCGGCAGCTTCTGGTCTCATTTTTACAATATCTCGAACAACTAGTCCAAACTCTTTCTCTTTAAAGCGTTTTTCATAGTCATCCTTACTTCCTAATGCATGAGTAAAAATGTGTTCCAATGCTTTATAATCTGATTCATCAATCGGCTCATTATTAATGAGTTTTTGAATTGTTGGATGATCTTGATGTGTTAGAAAATATGACTCAACTTTTTCTTGATAACTCTCAAAAACTTCAGGCATAAGAGTGTCACCTTCTCTAGTTAATAATATTGAATCTGTAATTGTTGTTATAATAACTCTACGTTCTGCAACATCAAGAAACTGAACTAGATCTCTAAGATCTTTTCTTAGATCATTTAACCGCAAAGCATCAATTATTTGCCAATATGTATCTTCTTTTATTAACTTTAAGAAATCTTGTTTCTTTCTAATTTGTTCAATACTAATTTTTTGTAGTAAAGCATTGGAAAGATTTATTACACGTTTCTTAAAGTAGTCAAGAGCTTGACCATTAAAGAGATTCAAAATTCCTTCATATACAAAGTTGTCAAATCCTCGTGCCAAATTTTCTTTAACATCAGCACAAATTAAAGGTGCAACATAAGTAATTAAATCATGTTCATCAATATTTGATAAATAATCAAATGACGTTTTTACACTATATTTATCTACATATTTTAATTGTAAACGGACAACCGGTTTTGTTACTTCTAAATCAGTAATTTCTTTATAGCACTCATCTACAAGTTCAGAACGCCAGCTTTGATATTCTTCACTACCATACTTTTCAGTTTGTAGTCGTGCAATAATTTGAACACGCTTAGCAAAGATTCTTTCACCTAATGTGGCACTATTACCTTTTACTTCTACCGTATTTTTTTGATTTCTAAAATACTCAAAATTTTTACAATAATCAAAGATATAGAAGTACTTCTTACCTACATAATCACCATTATTTTTGTCAAAAAACTCTACTTCTGGACAGAGCCGTGTGCCACGACCTATCATTTGCCAGAATTTTGTCTTTGATTTGATACGTTTAAAAAATACCAAATTAACACATGCTGGTACATCAATTCCCGTATCTAACATATCTACTGAAATGGCTATATCTGGTTCACCATCTGAAAATTTAAACTGGTCAATTAGATATAAAGCATGTTGATCACTACTAACAATAACACGTGCTTTCTTTCCTTTTGAAGAACGATATAACAAATTAAATCTCTCTTCAATTAGATAAGCATGCTTTTTATTTTGAGCAAAGATAATTGTCTTACCTAAAGCATCTCCATTATGAGTCTTTATACCATTCTGATCCAGTTCTCTGAGAACATGATCTATTGTATCTGTACTATATATAATAGAGTTTACCTCTGTAGCAGAATAATCGCCTTGAAATTCTCCCGCTTGCTCCATAGCTTCATCTTCTAGTCGTTCCTGGTCTTCTTTTGAAAGTTCATCATAAACAATACCATCGGATAAAAACTTTGATTCTATCTCAAAGTTATAATATGGAACTAAATAATTATGTCTTATAGCCTCGTCATAGCTATATGCATATGTAGGAACTCCGTTTTCAACCTCAAAGAAGTCAAAGGTATTTCTATCCACCTCAGATTTAGGCGTAGCAGTTAAACCAACAAGAATAGCAT
>OGJZ01003071.1_pt1 | contig 10792 bp, 16 predicted proteins | sample 1572321 | NCBI WGS metagenome assembly OGJZ01 (sample SAMEA2582086, study PRJEB24529) | metagenome | biome: Human gut stool | place: China | collected 2011 | reverse complement strand
TAGCGCAGCGATGAAATCTTGTTTGTATGGCATTTTCATAGGCCTCACCTCCGATAGTTCGGATGGCGCTGTGTTTGAAAGGGTCAGGCTTCACGGGCTGGATTTATCAACAAAGCACGTAGTGATTGATTCCCGTGAGCCTGAAAATGAAAAAGGCCGCCATATGGCAGCTTTGTTTGAATATAAACTCGCAACGCTGGTGATCTTATTTACTTGGCGATAAAATGAACGGTCCACTATCAAATGGAGCGATTCATGATTTTTCTCCGAACAGAAAATGGCAGTGAAAAAGTTGACGACTGGGCGTTAATCACTTCGAGACCAAACTTTGTTGCCAAAATAGCAAAAGGCGATCATCAGCTTGAGGAGATTATCGGTTACTATAAATTTAAGGAAGAAATCCACTGTGGTTTAACAGGATGCAACCAGCCACATCAAATGGGTTACATCGTCAAAACCTCAAGCGGTGTAGAAACCAACATCGGCAACATATGTGGAAAAAACGAATTTGGAGTTGAATTTGGTGAAAACGTTCTCAGTTTCAATAAATTCATGCAACTCGAAACGAACCGAGAAATTCTTAGTAGCGCAAAAGATAAATGTGATTCATGGCAAAAAAATATTGAAGCATTACGAAGTGTCAAACCCACTATTGATTATCTTTCGTTTGCTATCGAAAAAAGTAAAAACTCCAACTTTTCTGGCAGACTTGGAGCTGCAGAAATCCGCCTTTTAGAAAAAACGCAGTCTAGCATTGTGACTCTTTCTGAAGTTGAAACAGATAAGAAGACCAGAACAATTCTATTTGCGATGAATAAACATATGCGGGAATCCGGTGAGGCCACGAGCGAATACGACATGGGGAAAGTATCATTCAGCCACGTACTGTTACCAGAGAATAATCTTCGCAACTTATTTGTATCAATAAATGAAGATCTCAAAAAAATTCGCGCCATTGGTCTATCAACAGCGCCAAGCCCTGAGATTGCTGAAATTGCCAGAATCGCCGACACAATTGAAGAACGAATCAAGCAACTAAAAAACCTAAAACATCAAGCCGGAAAGTTCTTAACCAAAAAGAACCTAATGCCTATCGCCAATAAAATAAAATACTCTACGACAGCAGAAGAAATTGAGTTTCTAAACTTTATGAGCTTTTTAAATTGGCTTAAGTAATGAAAAAGCCCCGAAAGGGGCTTCTTGCTGAAATCTTTTAGGCGTTACTTCGCATGATTAGAAGCTTACACGACAATTTCGGACAAAATCAAGCCCTGCGTCGTGAAAATGCTAAAGATTGTGCAAATCTTCGCGAAGACTGGTTATATCCTGAAAAGCTGAATCTGCTTTACGTTCTTCACTGTGACAGATGTCCACCAGCGAATCCATGAAGGGTTTCCAGTTACGGGTCCATGTTCTTACATGCAGATCCGGAAGACGTCTTAGAATCGCTTTGTGAGCAGCCGTAGACGGTACCGCAGAAAATCCATTTCCACTGCAGCGTTCGCAGGTTTTAAACACCGGCACGCCACGTTCTTTTGTCATGATGCGATCGAGCACCTCCCCTTTACCGCCACAGCGACAACGGGCGCTTATCGTTCCCTTGCCATCACAGGCATCACAAACTGCTGGCACAATCTCCGTGACCTCTGTCCATTTCTCCCAGTCTGACGGGCGAACAGCACGGGAGCGGCTGGCCCAGTATGGTGCTTTACCCCACGGGTACGAAACCTTACGGGTGACCTGTTCGCGGGTGGTTCGTCCACTACCGCGGCAACAGTGACATATCACGCTGGTGGCCGCAGAACGCGAGTATTCAGAAAAGGCAAATTGCGCCAGCACCTGCATACACCATCCAAGCTCGCTCCCTGCGGCCTTTCTGACATTCTTCGGGGCTGATTCCATTGCATGATGCGCCAGCGCCTGAACCGCCAGTTGTTCATCAGTTTTGCTGATCCCCGCCTTACCAAAGAACGCTGCCAAGCCAAACCGTGCGCGGCTGCTGGTGGTGCCAATAGCAGCCATAACATCAGTGCCGGTGAGACGATCCGGAGAGGTTCCTTTCACGTCGTCGCTGATGTGCATACCCTGAGGGCTGAAATGTTTGAGTGATGTTTCCAACTTCATTGAATGGTTTCCCCCTTTTCAGCAGTGCCAAACCAGCCATGGTGCGCCCACTGGACATCAGTCACTTTATCGCCGTTACCCCACAGCGTCAGAACACGCATAGCAACGTAGTGCATAAGGATTCTTTCATGCTCTCGCCACTCATCATCAGGAGTGTCTTCAACAAATTCAGCGATGGCGTCAGCAATAAGACCGAAACACTCAGGGAAATCACTATGAACGATTGCGATGTCTTTTGCTGTTTCCTGAAGCTCCAAAAAACGCTGCTTGGTAAAGAGATACGACATTTCTCTAATTAGGCGATCCATTTTAATACCTCGTTGCGTTGGTGGCTTCCCACTCAATATCAAGTTCACTTTGCTGTTTGCCGGCCAAGTAATTGAAGGGCCCTTTATCACCCTCGATAAACTGGTGTGAGCGGGAATCAAAGTTGGCCCCTATGTCTCCGATCCAGCCATCCCCTTCACGTTGTTTCAACAGGCGAATCATCGAGGCGGGCAGTTGGATAGCAGTCTGTTCGTCCTTATCAAGACTCTCATACCCCATTCTTTCAGCTTTGCGCTGGGCCAGTTCGCGCGGGATATTACGCCAGACGGCCATAACGTTGTCGGGCATGTCAGTTAAAGCGCCAGTGCCTTTAACATCCATTTTCCCTGTTGGTGCAGCTTCGTTTGTTTTTCTGGCATGCGTTACCAGCAGAACATGGCAGTTGTGCTCGTTTTTAAAGTCGCAGAGGGTATCGATAAATTCTTTTTGTCCACCGTAGTCCTCCTCATCGAGTCCACATTTTGCCAAGTTGTCGATAACGAAAAGATCGATTCCATAGCGGCGTCTGGCATAGGCAAATATTTCCAACAGTCGATCGGCCTTGGCTGTTCCGGTGAGTTTGAACACCCAAAGACGATCAGAAAACCACTCGTTAGTCATGATGATTTCAGTACGTTCTGGGTTTTTTCTACAAATGGTTTGCCGGGTAAGACGAGCCAACATTTTCCCAGGCTTAAGCTCCAGCGAGGCAATGCATACCCGGACTCCCTGGCTCATGGCATTGACGGCGATATGTCCCACCAGCTCGGTTTTTCCGTGGCCGTTTACTCCGTTAACCAGCGTCAGCTCTCCGGCGCGGAATTTGAAATTACTGTTCAGCGAATCCCACGGGCTGGAAAATAATCCAACATCTCGATGCTCGAATGCATCCAGTGTTTCCTGAAGGAGATCACCCGCAGAGCAGAGTTCATCAGGGTCGAAGAATTTAGCGGTCCCCAAGTAGTGCCAGATTTCATCCTCGCTCATCCCGGAGGTCAGACATTCATTGATATCTTTGTGCGGCAGCTCTACCAGGCGGCAACGATGCTCCCCCAGGCGACGAGCAATTTCTTTTGCGGCTTCGCGCCCTACATCATCGTTATCGAGGCTTAACCAAATTTCTTCGAATCGGTCGAGGTTGTGATACTCGTATTCGATCCATTGCTGTTTGGCCCCTTTTCCACCGCCGAACGGTACCGATAGAGCACTGATACCGAATTGCGAGTAGGTCATACAGTCAATCTCTCCTTCGCAAAGCACAACAGCGCGAGCTTTCGCATCCATAGCCTGCCAGCCAAACAGACATGGCTCGCAATCAGCTTCAGCCATGATCAACTTTTTGCCATTTGGTCGTTCAGTGCCGATTCGCTTTACCTGCAAAAGCTCACCGTTGCGAAGATACGGAAACGCCACTGCCGGAATTTCGCGGTTTTCATCGTGGTACCAGACGACTGCGTCCGAAACACGGAATTGATCAGCTGTCTCTCGGGTGATGCCACGGGAAGAGAGGTAGTCGTAGCAATGGCTCGCCTTTTTAACGCCTTTTTTGGTTGGCCGTGAGAAGGTTTTTTTCTTCGCCTCGAAGTGGTTATCGTCGTCCTTCAGCCCAAGGAACTCTTTCGCTTCCCGCATAGCGTCGTGCAGCTGGCAGTTACGCACCAGCACCCAAAGATCAAGCAGGTCTCCGCTGTCGCCGCTTGCAAAATCTGCCCAAGTCTTCTTACCACCGAGATTAATTTTCAGGCTCTTACCGGCATCACCATTGGTATTACCAGCGCACCACTCCTTGCCCTCGAGGTGTCCTCGTGGAAGCAGGTATTTCGCAACTCTTTCGGCGTTGTCCCACAATTTTTCAGATAACTCAGCAGGGGTCATCACACACTCCGTAAATCGAATTTTATAAAGCACATAGTCACGAATTCCTCACGCAAAAAGCCGCGGTTATAGCCAGCAACCAGTAGACGTTTGAGGAGTATTTTCATGGGCGATACCCGCCACGGTTCATGCGATCGATCGCTGACTGATTGATAAACACCTCGGCAGAGCCGTCATCAGACTTTGCGTACCACTCGTAGCGAGACTGGTCTTGTCGGGTAGGGACTTTGTTTTCCTGGGTCTCTACCAGCCACGGTTCATCGAAATGTTTATCCGGCCCGAAGAACGTCGCCGCCTGCTTGACGAACGAAGTACCGATCTTTCCCTCAGAGGCCATGAAAGCTGCGTAGCGCTTAACCCCTTCCAGCATCGTCTCTGGTTTTACGCCCTGTTTAATACGTGCGTTCCAGGCTTTGAATGCGCTTAGCTTGTTATTTCCACCGCTACGTTTTGGGTATGCCTGCCAGGCTTCTTCAAATGCAGGAGAATAATCAGTTGAAGATTTCACTTTCGGTGTGTCGGCTTCAGCCGATGCACCAAGATATTTATTCTCTGTATTAATCTTCTGTGTAGTCTCCTGGTAATCTACTGTATGAATGGATGCGGAATTTCCACATGACTGCTCGTTGGTTTTCCCCATACCTGCATGCTGGTTTTCCGCATCACTGTTTGCGGAAATTCCGCATCCTTGTTTGTTGGTTTTCCCCATACCTGCATGCTGGTTTTCGCCAAGTAGAAGTTCTTCCAAGCGCTCCTGGTTTACTCTGAAATATAATTTTGCTGGGATGCCACGTTTTGCTTCTTCCAGTACGCCACAGGAAACCAGCTTTTTACGCGCTCCCTCTTGTTCGTAACGCGTTAATCCAGTCTCTTCTTCGAGATCTGTCTGGGTTTTGTAGAACCAATTCCCTTCCATGCGGTTCTGCCAATAGACAATCTGTGACAATAGCAATGCACCTGTAATACCCACGCCAAGGCGAACGAAGGACCGTTGAAAGGCTATTGGACGATCAACGAGCTGTAAGAAATTGCTCACTCCACAACCCTCCTGAAATAATTTTGAAACTTCCAGACAGGCTGCATGCATTCATGCGGATAATTCTGCCTGGTGAAGTACACCTGCTGTTTATCCCGATTCCAGCCGGTGACATGCACAATCACACCGCGCGGATCGCGATAATCGATATCCAATGGCTTAACTTGGTTTTCGGTAGTGATCGAGTGCGACATATCACACCTCAGAACCGCTCTTGAAAACCAACTGTTCTTTTGTAATAACTGGCTTATTCACGAATGACTTTGATGCGCTCTCGATCGCCAATGCCAGTCTGGGGGAAGCATTGCGATGACCATAAGCAATGAGATTCAGGTATCCCGGAGATGTGCCTGATTTTTTAGCAAGATCTGCCCACTGCTCTTTTGTTGAGCACTTACGCCAAGCAAGTAATTGGTTGTTCATTACGGTCTCCTGTTGCAATGAATCAACTTTAGCTTTTTGCTAAATTAAATGCAATAATCATTTAGCAGTTTGTGTATTTACCACATTGCTAAATAATGAGATTATTTTGACATGGACATAAAAAGCATACGCAAATCAAACCTTGAGCAGCTCATTGTTGAGTTCCTGAAGCGCGACAGACATACGACAAAAGCAGCTTTCGCAGAATTGTGCGGGATAAGCCCTGCCCAGTTGAGCCAGTTGCTTGGGGGCAATAGCCATCGAAACATAGGGGACAAAATGGCCAGAAAGATTGAACAGGCCTTGGATCGTCCGTTTGGGTGGCTGGATAGTCCACACAATGCTCCTGGCAGTATTAAAAGCGAGTTGGAGTATGTCGGATCAGTCCGTCCGGGAGCTGTACCAGTTGTAGGGGAAGCGATTCTTGGGATTGACGGAATGATCGATATGCTAGAGATCCACGCTGGATGGCTACAAATATACAGCGCGGATAGGGATGCCTATGGGCTGAAAGTGAAGGGAGACAGCATGTGGCCACGCATACAGTCTGGAGAATATGTCGTCATAGAGCCAAACACCCAAGTTCATACAGGTGATGAGGTTTTTGTGCGAACAAAAGATGGGCATAACATGATAAAAATCATGAGTAAAACTCGCGATGGCGATTATCAATTCTCAAGTGTAAACAGTGATCACAGGCCCATCACCTTAAGTCCTGATAGCATCGAGAAAATGCATTTTGTTTCAGCTATTGTTAAGCATACGCGTTATGTTGACAATGATGAAATGCCCGCCCTGTAAACCCCATCTTTATCCCCCTCCAACCGACCTGATGGTCGGTTTTTTTATGCCCACCGAAGAATAATAATAAATAATTATATTATTTATCAAATACATAAAAGAAAAAGTAAATAATTTAGCATTTATCATTTGCATGGCTTTTACCATTTTGCTAAATTCACTTCATCAGCAGACAACGGAGCCTATGAAATGAATGTAGAGCAAATGCTTTCCGAGAACGGAACTGTCCACAAAATTGCGATGGATATTGATCGTGTAATCAATGCGCTTGAGTACGCAGAATCAGATCCAGATGTTGCATATAAACCAGCGGCACTCATTAAAATTTGTATCAATCAGTTAAGGGATAATCTTTCTGTTCTAAACCATGAACTTGGTTATGATTGGCCGGAGAATAAATAAATGAAAACTCCATTAGACATGCTTCATGATATCGTCGCTCAGATTTCCGAAGGCAATACTCTTCTGGAAATGATTTATAGAAACACCGAAGAAATGAACGAGGAAACTGATTGCGGCTTAGCCTGCCTCATTCGCTCTTTCGATAAAACCCGTGAAACAGCTTACGCATACATCGAAGAGTTAGCAAATACTGCAAAGACAGTTAACCCCCCCCATCGGGAATAGAGATGATATTGCCGATGATATTTTTTATGCCACAGTCAGCGCTGCAAAACTCAGGGAACTGTCTCACGTAAATAACGAATCATATTTTTCAGGAAAAGACAGTGATGACGCTGATTGCCTGATGGCATCACTTATTTTCGATAATACCATTAAGGTACATGAATTACTGAAAAGCATCGAAATAAAATTAAATTAATTAATAGGTAGTTTAAATCACACCATCCATGGTGGGGATACGTGCAACCAAATTTCAGAGGAGATTGAAATGAACCAATCTGAAATAGATAGTCTTCTTGAATCAAAAGTTTCGCGGCGTAGGCATTTAAAAAGCCTGGAGTATGGTGTTGGTCATTATGACGTAGAATTCCCCAGCACTATTATCATCGACGGAATAATGTGCCACCACAGCGCTCACCGTCGTTGGAGCGGCATGTTATCTCGCTGCTACAAACCGCACACAGAACAGTTAGAGCACAGTTACGCCGGATGTACTGTTGCCGATGAGTGGCTGCGATTCTCAAACTTTCTGGCGTTCTGGAAAGAAAACTATCGCGATGGATATGTGCTAGATAAGGACCTGCTACACCCTGGTAACAAGATATATGGTCCTGAATACTGCGTATTTGTTCCCCCAGCACTTAACTTATTTACAGGTGATCGCGCCCGTTTACGAGGGAAATACCCACAGGGTGTTATCTGGCATAAACAGTCCGCTAAGTTTCGGGCACGAATCAACGTAAACGGAAAGATTTCACACCTTGGGCTTTTCAACACCACACAGGAAGCCCACTTAGCCTGGCACACAGCCAAGATGCAACAGGCTAAGGACTGGAAGCCCACATGTGATGAGATTCACCCACTACTACATGCAGGCCTGATGAAAAAAATAGCGGGAATGCAACAGCGATTTACTCAACCACGTTAACCAACTTTTAAATGGGTAAGTAAATGTTAATCGATAAAGCGGCATACAAAACAGCATGTCTTTTCTTTATGGTCTATGGCGACGAGTACCGCCATATATCTGACCTTTTCATGCGTAAAGCTTACGGAGTCTGAATATGCTCAGTAGAGACAGTTCTCTAGAAACCGCAAAAAATACAGCAGATAACCTTTATCAATTAATGGAGTTAATCAACTCCAATATTATTGATATGGATATCGAGCAAATAATTTCCCTGTCTGGCCTCTGCCTTGACTTGTCGGCTCAGGTCTCAATGTGGATGGATTCGGAGTTTGAACGTCGTGAAAAACAACGTAATTGAAACCTACCGCCGCCGAATTTTAAAGGCAGCGTTATTACGCCACCAACGTAAAACAGGCACAACCTGCATTGTTATTACTCTTCCGAAAGGCGGAATAACGACCATGGAGCTGACCGAGATTTTATTCGACGGGCTTCTGTGCCGGTTTGAAAAAATGGCGCGAAGTGAGCATGGCCCGGTGGCAGGCGATAAAGCTATCCGCGATTTGTACCGGAATGCAGTTGATGTGAATGGTCATGGCGAATACCTGACTGAAAGCGGAAAGCTGCTGGTTGATGAGCTTGTGGCAGAGCTGGTCGAACATGCTAAGAAAACAGCGGCCATCACGCAGGAGCATTCATGACACTTACTGCGATCCGAATCCCTGAATGGGTTCACGAAAGGGCTGTGCGTGTGCTGCGCCAGCACCGCGCCGGGCGGATCCACCCCCGCCGCATGCACAAGACTGGCTATCTGAGCCTGAGTGTGAATCTCCGCTGGCGCCTGCTTTCCCGCGACGGCGGCCAGAGCTGGGAAGTAATGAGCCACGAACGCTATTCAAAATTGAAGGACAGAAAATGACTGATAAACGCATCGCCAGCGCAATCGACCTGGCATTACAGCAACATGATACCCCGGCAGGTCCGTTGTTCGTGGCACGCCGTCACGGCCGCGTCAAAAAATGCTTCACCCGCGATACGGCGATCCGCTATCTGGCTTTCTTCATGACCACCGAGGCTTTTGAGCGTTCAGGTTTTCCACAGCGTCACCCGCGAGTGCGTATTGATCGCGATGATATGGAGGTATGGCGAGACGGGGAAACAAAGGCTGAGTATCTGGCCGCCCACCAGCGTTGTGTTCGCCGTTTGCGTCGCATCCTGGCGCGTAAGCGCGAAATGCAGAAGTGGTGCGCGAAATGGGACTCGATGCATGACCGCTTCGTGAAAGAGCGCGAAGAACTTCAGTCCAGCAAGCCGGAGGGTGTTCGATGAGCAGTAAATACGACATTCCAGAAGCTACACCAAACGGCATCAAAATCGGGAACCGTGTAATTGGCTGGTCTGGCGCGGTTAAACAGTTCGATGGTCCGCGTTTTGACTCCCGACCATCGGAAGGGTTGCGTTGGTTAGCCTGCATTATGGATGCCGAGGCTTCTGGCTGGGTGGCTTTGTATGTCAAGAAGGAACTCATCCTGTGGCGCTGGCTTGTGGCAACTGTGTTCATCAACGAAGAGAGGGATAAGAACGGCACTATCGATATCCCTAACGAGTCCGGAGGAGTCGACACCGCAGTTATTTATTCGGGTAAGAAAGGCGATCTGAGTATCTATCCTGGCCCACTACGCTTTTCTCTTGCCAACCACGTAGAAAGTATCGCGATTGAGAAATACGGCGTGGAGAAGGGTTCAATGATGGCCCTTCGCATGTACCAGAACATGGTGATAGCAGATCCAGAAGACGGATTCAGGATGTCACCCTTTGGACGAGAGGGGCTTGAGATGCTTCACGATGACTACATCGGAATGATTAAAACCAGCGGCATGCCAGATATGCCAGTTATGCACTGAGGGAACTGATGATGAATAACCAGCTGATGACATTTAGTTCAGAAGAGCTCGATTTTTCGATGAGTGGGGTCCTCTACGAAGGAAAACCAGCATTTGACGCAGTTGAATTGGCTAAGTCGCTTGGGTATACGAACCCAGCAAAAGCACTGAAAGACCATTGTAAGTCTCTGATTAAACTTAATTATAACGAATCGTTAGAATTGGGATTTGGTGAAAAACCACGTGGCACTCAACTTGCCGGTCAGGCTGATTTGTTCCGACTGATCCTGCGTAGCCAGCTCCCATCCGCTGAACGTGTGCAGGACTGGGTTTGTGAGGATGTACTTCCAACCATCATGGCCACTGGCACATACGGCAAAGAAGTGCCAGTAACTAAATCACACCAGCAGGGGATCAGCATGAATAACGATATTCTTTCCTTGGCCCGGGTGGTTGCCGAAGCAACCGCATCAGCGACGATGAAAGCGGTTTTGGAAGTCAGCGGTACTAGCCTGGTTACTACTGCGACCGAATCCCCCGCAGCGCCACAGCAACGCATCAGTTCAACTGAATTCATTAGCACTGACGCTGAGTTCGTTCCGGTGCATAAGATTTCGTGGGAAACCGGTCTGTCCGATCCTTCCTGCCGTCGCCTCGTTCGGTTCGCAAACCTGCCATCCAGGCAATTACCAGGCGTTCGCGGTCTGTGCGTGCATCGTGAATCATTCATGCACGCCTTCCAGGTTCTGCTGGAAGAATCCACTCCCCCGGGCGGTAAGCGCAAGCGCTGGCAGCATACGGAGTTTGGCG
>OGJZ01003068.1_pt1 | contig 10797 bp, 7 predicted proteins | sample 1572321 | NCBI WGS metagenome assembly OGJZ01 (sample SAMEA2582086, study PRJEB24529) | metagenome | biome: Human gut stool | place: China | collected 2011 | reverse complement strand
TACTTGTAACAGGAGCATGATTACTTCATAATCACTCATAGACTTATCCCTCCCTTCAAAAACGAAGAGAGTCCCAACCTCGTCTAACTATCCTAAATCTATTATAGAGCGAACTAATATACGATACAATAAGCATCATATTATATAAATATATAAATTAACAAATAAAGCCGAACTACTAAAATAAGGTAGCTCGGCTTTTTATGTCGTTTCACAAATTTATAATCTACTAAATTCTAATTACATTACTCTCAAACCAAATCTTTAAAGAAGGATCTAATTTGCTCGTTTTAAAGGTTTACAGAATTACACTACTCTCAAACAATAGGGACTGCAATATTAAACTTTCCCTCGTTTTAGAGGTTTACAGAATTACACTACTCTCAAACAGTGGAAACAGAAATCTAAACAAGGTTTCAGTTTTAGAGGTTTACAGAATTACACTACTCTCAAACTTGGTTATCCTCTGGATCAAGCCACAAAAAGTTTTAGAGGTTTACAGAATTACACTACTCTCAAACCTGCTTTATCGGTTAAGAATTGAACTAGATGTTTTAGAGGTTTACAGAATTACACTACTCTCAAACGCTCCGTCCTTCATACCTCTTAAACGTTCCGTTTTAGAGGTTTACAGAATTACACTACTCTCAAACAGGTCATTAAAAATCTTAGAAGAATGAAAAGTTTTAGAGGTTTACAGAATTACACTACTCTCAAACTATTAGCTTCTTTATATCTTCCGTGCTGATGTTTTAGAGGTTTACAGAATTACACTACTCTCAAACCGAGGTTGAGCGATGTTTGCATAGGAAAGTGTTTTAGAGGTTTACAGAATTACACTACTCTCAAACGTTGGTAGAGTTTTAATAATTGTTCCTTTTGTTTTAGAGGTTTACAGAATTACACTACTCTCAAACTGTAGACCAATCACAGGCATGACACCATGAGTTTTAGAGGTTTACAGAATTACACTACTCTCAAACATCTAACAACCATTGTTGAATACCGAATGCGGTTTTAGAGGTTTACAGAATTACACTACTCTCAAACACACCGGGACCGTCGCTAACCGTAACCCTAGTTTTAGAGGTTTACAGAATTACACTACTCTCAAACTGTTGCGACAAGCAACAATTAGGAGTTGCTGTTTTAGAGGTTTACAGAATTACACTACTCTCAAACTATGCGAATTTAAGGAGGCGAGGTGTAAACGTTTTAGAGGTTTACAGAATTACACTACTCTCAAACAGTGCCACTCATAACACGTAATAAATATTTGTTTTAGAGGTTTACAGAATTACACTACTCTCAAACTAGGCGGTTCGCTTTACCCAATAATGCTTAGTTTTAGAGGTTTACAGAATTACACTACTCTCAAACATAGTAGGTGATACAATTCCAATTGATTTCGTTTTAGAGGTTTACAGAATTACACTACTCTCAAACTCCCAAAGCTACCAGAAGAAGTGGAAGCACGTTTTAGAGGTTTACAGAATTACACTACTCTCAAACTAGGACACAATGACTTGATAGCCTTTATCTGTTTTAGAGGTTTACAGAATTACACTACTCTCAAACTGGCGTATCCTGCAATAGATAATCAAAGGAGTTTTAGAGGTTTACAGAATTACACTACTCTCAAACTCCTGAGGACAGAAGCAAGCACTTAACCATGTTTTAGAGGTTTACAGAATTACACTACTCTCAAACCACAATTTCTGTTGTTTCATTTACAACTTCGTTTTAGAGGTTTACAGAATTACACTACTCTCAAACGTGGATATGTTTAAGAATGGGGAGTTGTATGTTTTAGAGGTTTACAGAATTACACTACTCTCAAACAACTATATCGGCGCAGCTGAAGACGTAGCAGTTTTAGAGGTTTACAGAATTACACTACTCTCAAACAACGGAGGGGCAGTATTCTTCGGATTTGTAGTTTTAGAGGTTTACAGAATTACACTACTCTCAAACTTGTCTCCTCTGTTTAAAATGAAAAGTATTGTTTTAGAGGTTTACAGAATTACACTACTCTCAAACATAAATATGCCACTGAATGTAGAGAGATAAGTTTTAGAGGTTTACAGAATTACACTACTCTCAAACACACAGATAAAGAACACGTTCAACAGAAGGGTTTTAGAGGTTTACAGAATTACACTACTCTCAAACCCCAAATTAAATTTGAGGTTCAAGAGTAACTCGAGCTACCACTAGGTGTAATTCTGTATCCTCTTCAAATAACACAGAAATCATTATCTAAAATATACCCATTTATAAAGCTTTTATCAAGTTTTTCTTTGTTGAGAGGTCCAGTTGTTAGACAAACCAGTCGTAATTGCCGACTTAGCATATTTTGATAAAATGCATTAAGCTCATCATCATTTAAAACTAGATCTAAATTCACCATAATATACAGCATAGGAGATAATAATGTATCCACCACTTCTATATAGGACATTAAATCCATAACATCTCCTTTACGATTAAACTCAAAATTAAAACTTCCTAATTTAATAAGTTCAGCAGTCCCAATTTCAAGTTTATGTTGGATCGATAAAGGATATCCAAATTCTAAAGAATAATAAAAAGCATGAAGTCGATTTACAATATCCGCTACCTCTTCAGTCATCAATAAAGCTTCTTTAGATAGTTGGTTTTGTAATTTAGTTAATAAAGTTTTACTATTTACATCTACATATAATGGATTAAGTATCATATGGCAATACTTATCTATACTAAAAGCTTTATTATTATCGTTTAAAATCCAAGGCCCTTCTCCACCATCACACTGTATATCGAGCTCTGTAACCATATGTCGAAAAACTTTACAATCTTCAAAGGATATAACGGTTACCTTATCATGAAATATCTCAAAATCCAATATAGAATCTTGATACATTAATTTCATATCACGAGCACCCTCTCCGTTGAATCTATAACTTCACTTTGCTTATCTCCAACTACAATTTCCATTCTTGAAAACTGTTTTTCTGTTACAGTTAACATAAATAAGCTCCCGCTAGGTGGCTTATTTTTACGCACATGTTCCATAATAAGATTAGCGCTAGTTGTATTAAGAACTAACTTTGAATATACAGACTCTTGTAACATCAGAAAGCCAGATACAATTAAATACTTTCTAAAATTCCTATATTCTTTTCGATCTTCCGAAGTTAACGTCGGTAAATCAAACATCACTAGTATTCGCATAAACCTATAGCTCATATTCTATAAACCTAATCTGATTAACATCTTGAGTACGTAATGCATCAAATACGCTTTTACAATAAATACGAATCGCTGTACTAAATGTTTGAACGGTATCATTAATCTTTACATCTTCAGATAGTAATTCTATAAGAGCAAGTTTCACATTACGGTCAAATTCTGTAGGTTTTAACTTGATAACTACCGCATCAACAAATCCACGTAATGGTTCCATTAAATCAGATCCTAAATTATACGGATTAAATTGATTACAGTGATTAAGACCTAGCTGAGTAATATAACCTAACGATAAAATCTCTCGATTTACCGCAGAAAGCAATATCGCATATCCATAATTAAGGGCTGCATTAATAGGATTATCTTGTTCTCGAGAAAATGATTTTCCAAACAAAGCATTAAAATATACCTTTGCAGCATGACCTTCACGTTGCGTTTCATCGTTTAAAGTCAACTCATCCAGATATTGATATAGTAAATCTGCCTCAGCTAAATTCTGATGCTGTAATAAGTCTGCTTGATTCATAATTTTATGCCGTACAATTTCAGTCCAAATATAAGCCTGTACATCTTTAGACCAATTAGCTTGCTCCCGACAACGTTTACTACTATTATGACTACCATGTAATGGAAGAACCTCACTCGCTGGATTTCGTTTCTCATCACAAAATACAATAGCCACCTTCTTTTTAATCAACTCATTTAAGAGTACGGCGGTGAGGCTCACCGCCGTAGATTCAATAATCAACATATAGATTTCATCAATATATACTTTAGTCGTTTCAAAGTCCTTACGAATAATCATGTAATTCATTTTAAAATCTAACTTAGAACGACTACCTATGACTACCGTACGCCAACTCATAATAACCCCTAATACTAACTCCCACGTTTTAAACTATAGTTATTTCATTAGAATATAGACCAGTAATAGATTCATTTATAATCTTAAATTCATCTAAAGTATGAATTTTAACCCCAATTGTTGAACGAGAAGCAGTTATTCCTAATGGCTTCACATCAAATGTAGTTTTGCTATTAGTAAGTAAGTTTAAGACCTCAAGCAAATAAATACTTTGCTCCTCTAATGACATCTTGATAAATTTACTACGCCCTATCGAAGATAACTCATCAACTTTATTCCCTTTCATCTTCATATATAGCGGTGTACGTAATTTACTCATAAGGTAGTCATATACTATGAGTCCATCGTTATCAGTAATAGAAACTATTGCTGCAGAATCCTCATTATATATGCGTGTTGTTACTGTAGATGCTTTTAGTTCTTTATTATCTTTACGCAGTAAATCAAATTTATCGAGCACCTTAATATACGCAACGATATCTGTAGGTACTACTAACTCTATCGCATTATCAATATAGATATTACTATTAGTTTTCCCACCCAAATAGTAATAGAATCCATTAACCTTAACAAGTTGATTAATACATAGCTTTCTATAAATAATAGAAATATCTTTCGCTTGTGGAATGATAGATGCTACATAATCAATTAAATCTTGATCTGTTGTATTTCGATTCGTTAAATAAATTGGTAGTGGCACAATTTCTTTAACAACTTCTCCCTTTTTACCGGCATATTGAACAATGATAGAGTAGGCATTCTTAATTTTTGTCATACCACCATATTTAGATACATCCGCAAATACACTAGATTTTGTTTTCATCCCAATATAGGCGCCATCTTTAGCTTTTTCTGCAACAGCAGCTTTATATACAGTCGCATCAGCTAATGCACCAGATTGTTCTAATAATCGCTTCGTAACTCGAACATCATTGCTAGCCATCATTTTCTTAACAGTGTCCATGCTTGTTTTTACATCCCAAGCTTTTCCATCTTTAGCATTTGTGCAATTTACATCATAATTGAACATCTTCGCTAAGTTATATGTACGATTAGCTCCATTCTTTTTAAAGAATGCACGGAAGTTACGAGTAAATCTTTCATGATATACATTACCAACAACAATATTTAAATAAGCATCTTTAGCATGATGGTGATGATTCAATGAGCGAACTTTGATAAAGTCATTATCATGACGGAAGTCTGTTACATTTTCAGCCTTTACAAAAACTACATCAACACCTGGGTAAAGACGACGGAGTAATGTTGTCGCTGCCTTAACTGATTGATTAGTTTCAACTAATTGACGAGCAATAAAACCACTTAAATCATCAGCTGTAAGCGGTGTAATGCGAGTAAGGCGCTCATATTTCCGTTCACTAATAAGACCTTGTTGCTTTAAGAATATCCAGAATGCCTTTTGTGCCTTTTGAATTTCTTTACTAATTGGATATGTATCTGATTTCTGAGCATTTGCAGTTCGTTTACATAACACTAAGTTATCAAAACTATCATCCTTGGTAAGGCTACGAGGATAAATATGATCAATATCATAGTTATCTGTATTTAACTGACTTAAATCTATAACTTCACCAGTATAAGCACAGCGTCCCATTTGAGTGTAGTATAAATAAAGCTTTTTACTTCTTAAAGTCGCATCATCATATTTAGCTAGTCCTGATTTTAGCCCTCCAAACTCTTCGTTCGTAAGTCCACTTAATAATGCATCATCTTTTTTTATTGCTGCATATAAATCTGATAATCGTTTTTGGCGAGAATCTTTTTTCTTTTTCTCCGCTTTATTTGACCGTGTTACTTCTACAAAGATACGAGCCGGTAAAGTTTTTTTAATATGTACAATTTCATCAACGATGCGCAATGCTTGCCATACCGCACGTTTAACAGCAGGTGAAAGCGCTAAATCATCGATAATATCATGAGGGTTCACGATTTGATCTTCTGTTAATTTAGCATTTATTTCTTGAATACGTTCCATAAAGGAAAATTTATCGCCTAATAGTTCCATTAAGTTATAGCTAAAATCACGCATTGCTTCTATAATGGTTACAGAAGTACCGTCTCCAATCTTATCACAACCATCGATACCATTTAGTAATTTCTTAGAAAGACGGCCCCAATCTCGATATCTTAATTTTGACAATTTTTTGATAGCTTCATCATCAAGGCGCGAAGAAAATTTATTACGCAATGTTTCTCGCAACATTTTCTTACTTTCACCAAAGATAGTTATATCCGCAATAATGTCTTCAGCCATAGATACATCAAAATTAGTCCCAAGAATACGAACCATATCACGATAAGAGGCTAAATCATTTTTAATTTCTCCATCAAGACCTGTAATCTCATGTTTATGAGTTTTTGAAATATAACCATTATCTTTTAAAAACTGCTCTATCCGATTTTTGGTCATTTTTTTATGGTCTTGCTTAAATACGGCCTTAATAAGATGCGCTTTTACCTTTGTCTCTAATGGTTTACCATCAATACGTACATTATTAAGTTCGTTAAGCAACATAAACTTACTATACAAAAGTGATGATTTGGGCAGCACATCCTCACCCAAAAGGTAGGTGCATTTATTAGTAAGCTTTTTGATAAAAGCTGCTGCTGATTTCTCCCGATCAATTTTATCATCAAAATTCCACGGAGTTACTCGTCCAGACGCTTTACGAACCGCCCAAGCAAAACCACCGTTATCTACATTATGATGAGTATTTAAAGGCCCTACGTAATACGGAATGCGAAACTCTAGCATTTTAATGAGTTTATCTGCTACAGAATAACCATCCGCCACTTCATTTAAAAATGGGAATTTAGGACCACATTTAGCAAGAATTACTTTAAGTTCTTCTAAATGTAATTGATACGGAATTACGCCATTATCTTTAATCCGTTGTAGTGGCAATAAGGTTTGTAATTCAATTTCACTAAGAATATACTCTTTATCCTTAGAATCTGGTAATCCCTCTACTACCTTTTTAGTGTACTTATAAAAATCTTCACGGTTACAACTCGTTTCCTCTGTACGACCTTGTTTAATATAGTGCACATAGTTATGCAAACCTTTTTCATCAACTTTGAACATCGCATTGTAAATGCTTCTATCAGACTTTAGTAAAGATTTCAATATAGCTAAATCATCTTTATGCTTGTTAAAAGCTTTTACCTTAGATTCAGAAATAGTAAGACCAGGTTCTTTAATAGACATGAGGATAATAGCATCATATACAGATTTACAATCATCAATAATATGAATCTCATCTCCCCAAGCTTTAGCTAGGTCATCACGTTTCTCATCATATGTATCACCTACAATTTGTAACTTTTTAAGATCTTCATCTAAATCCTCTACAGAGCCGAATAAGTCAGTAAGGCTCGCAGATAAACCTAACACCAAATTAGCAAATGATTTAAGTCTTTTTTTATCCTCCTTGACCTGTTCTTTTTGAGTCTTACCAGAAGTATTCACTTCATCAGTAATTATATATGTATCAACAAGACGTTCTATAACCTTTGCTTTATCAGATTTTGTTTTACCTGGCTCCATAAGGATTTGACCGATAGAACCAATTGCAGCACTAGAATCAAAACAATTGAACGTAATATTTTCTAAGGCTTGTTTAAGCACATCATCAAGCGTTGAAGCATTTGAATCAAATGAAGCCCCTTCATAAAGGAAATTACCACGGTATTTTAAAATATGATGTACTGCTAAAAATAGTTTGCGAATATCATCAGTACCAGATTTCATCAATTTTGCACGCAAATGATAAATAGTAGGATACTCTTTAAAATAATCTTGATCAGTATAGTTTTTATCGATAAACAAAATATGTTTTGAGCTTTGACCGGTCGTTTTATCCTCATAGTGGTACTTACTTTCACGAAGGCGCATAAAGAATGTAGGATCCACCTGTGCCATAGCATCAGCAAACAATTCTTCTAATAGTTTTAAGCGTAATTTACGACGTTCCAAACGACGACGCATGGACCGGAATCCACGACGTGCTACAGCGGATTCTCCCTCATCAAACAAACGACTTCCCCACATTTTATGAGATCGAAATTTCAGCAACTCATAGGCCTTATTGGTTACTGCCCAGCCCACTGAGCTTGTACCAATATCTAACCCCACAAAATAATCTTTAATTGGATATCCTTTCAAATGACTTGAAATAAGTTGGTTCGATGCTTGCGTTTCCATAAGTCCTCTCCTTTGGAAATTAATAATTGACATTCATCAAATGCTTAACTATACTATAATTAATCCAACTAGTTTTGGAGGTTTACAGAATTACATTACGAGTTCAAATACAAATTAATTTACAATGCCTTCGGGCTGCCCGACGTAGGGCACCTAATCTCAATTCTTCGGAATTGAGTTTTTTATTGCCAAAATTTACTATTTAAACGTGATATATAATCTATAAGTCGCCAAACACCGTATAATTAACTTCATTTTAGCATAAAACAATAAATTAATTCATATGTTTTTCATAAATCTTATAATTATACTCATAATCGAGTACATAAAAGTTAATAAATAGTTATGTTTATAAGTAAAGCCGAGCTACTCAAAATTTAACGTAGCTCGGCTTTTTCGTCTCTTTTATTCTAATATAATTATCTATAAATCATAATTTTACTTACTTTATCGCCTTTTTGTTCAAATTGTATGCCATGCATCATATCCGTACGATAGCGATATTTCCCATAAAACCATCGATTATTAGAGTCTACTAAATCAGGTCTACCGTATACATTAAGGACTTTTCGCATGGAGTCGCCTACGGCAATGCCTCTATGTGTTGTGGCATCACGATTCTCGATCATCATATAGGTAACAACTGACTCTACACCATCCATTTTAAAACTCCCAAAGGTAACACCACCATAGGTGAGTCCTCTACTAGTTTCTTTAGTAGGCTGCCCCAAACTTGCTTTCACACTATCAAAGGTATTACCTAATGAAACACCAAGAACCATCATATCCTCGTCTGGTAAGTTAGCACCTACAAGTTGTCCTCCCGCATAATGAGTATACTGCTCAGCTTTCGGCCAATCGTAAGACTGTTTCGCTGCATTTGTTTCAAGGCGATCCCACGTTTTGCTCAACCAACTTGCATCTGTCACATAACTATAACCACTTACCAATTGCAGGCCGATAACAAGCCCCGTAATCATGCATTTTCTTTTCATGTTCTCTCTCCTGAACGATCTTATAAACAACTGAATTACATTTTATCTTTACTTTGCATACGGATTACTTTATTCCGCAGTGTCTCAACATTTGCAAAATCAGAATATTCTACCGTATTACGCAGCTGAATATGAGAATATGGCGTAGCCCCATCAATATAAACTAAGCTCATTATATATACATTCTTGTCATCACGTAAGAATCGATGCATTAAAGACGTTTTTCCTGGTTGATAGTTATCTACTAAAAGACTAGGAACGCCATTATTCCAAACAGATGCTGATTGAATAGGTGCATCACCTATGATTTGACTTTCTGGCTTTATTTCCGAAATCTCGTCAATAAATGAATAGATATATTTATCATCTACTTTTACAGGTTTCTTAGCTACAATAAGTCGGATACCTGATCCACGATAGTCTCTCATTTCGGCAGAGTCCTTTAACGATTTCTGTGCTATTAGTTTGAGCCCTTTAGGAATACGATATGTGAAATTATCCCATTGAATACTTTCACTATAATGATCCATGTCATCTAACGATCGAATCGACGGAATTACATAATTACTCATAACGTGCTCGAGCTTGCCGGTAACAGGCTGATTTTTGTAGCTAAGACCTACCATATATTCTTGATTCGGTTGATTAAATAAACCAACTACAGCAACCATAGCAGGCGTATTCTCACCGAAAGACTCAGTTTCAATAGCCCATTTACCATGTGTGATACCCGGATATGTAAACTCCCCTTTTCGCTCTGATTTTAATTTGCCTAATGCATCATCATAATTCTGTTTTGTACCAATCGCAAAAAATATGGAATTCTCTCTTACAATAGATAAACGTTCACCATCACTGCGTTTTGGGTAATACTTACTTGCTAATAGTAGTCCAGGAACAGATGCCCGAATGTTATTACGCTCATCATGCAACAACACAACTGCAGACTCATTAACAAGTAAGTCCATCAACTTCTCCGAATCGCTTGCTATCTGATTGACTTCATCTCGTGTTAGTCCCCAGTCAGTTACATACATGTCCATGCGTTTTTTAGATTCAGAATGTAATTTTATAACATCACTAGCTCCTACATTGCTCAAGCTACCGGCCCGATAGTTTTCATAGGCATTGGCAGGGATATTCGCATCTGCCCCTGGTATAGGTGGCTGTCCTGCTGGCACTTCTATCTGTACAGCGCTTACATTCATGGTGAAAGCAGCTAGTACAGCCATGATAATCAAACTTTTACGTAACATAAAACCCTCTCTTTTTTCTCTCACATTACAACATAAATAAGCACAACCTTATTAGCATAAGTATACTATGTAAACAAGGCTGTGCCTATTATTAATAATTTTATAATTTAGTATATGTATGATATATCTATAATTGGTATATATAAGGTTTATCTCCATTTGACGATATATCCCTTTATCCCTATAATATAAGTAGATAGTCAGACGAGTAGTGACGTCAGGCTCATC
>OGJZ01003056.1_pt1 | contig 10830 bp, 18 predicted proteins | sample 1572321 | NCBI WGS metagenome assembly OGJZ01 (sample SAMEA2582086, study PRJEB24529) | metagenome | biome: Human gut stool | place: China | collected 2011 | reverse complement strand
ATAGGTAGTATGCAAGATTATAGAAAAATAAGCATTTTTTTGATAAAAAATTCGCAAAAAATTCATACTAAATATGAGAAAATATTGATGGAGGAAATTATATGGATAAAAAAGAAAATGAAACTATAGAAACAAATACATCGGAACCAGAGAATAATGAAAGCCAACAGATTAAGAATACTAAGAAAGAAAACAAATTTTTACTTTTCTTGGTTGTTTTAATTGTAGCAGTGGTTGGAATTATCAGTGGTATCCAATATAAAACTTATAAGGAAAATGAAATGGTTGATTTAAAAAATGAAACAGTAAATTATTTATCTTCAGAACACAAAAAGTCTGAGATCGAGGAAACCTTAAAGACAAACTTTTCGAAATTATCAAAAGAAGATTGTACATATGTAGTTGATCTGTATTTACATGCAACATATGCATTAGCATCACAGAGTATGGTTGATGATGATATGACAAATGTTTTATACGGAATTATGGATGAAAATCGCAAGTTTGACTTTGATAAAATTGAAGATAATGATCTTAGGGAATACTGCATAAAGTTAGCGGATCAAAATGTTGTTCTACGATTTGTAAATGGAGATTTATTTTTTGATGTTGACTACGGTTACTTCGTAGATACATATGGTCAGTATATCAATGATGATTATGCAGCTGTACTACGTCTGTATAATGAAGAGAAAATCAATGATTACTATGATTCTGGGACTAACACAATGTACTATGAAACCGTTGAAAAAAGATTAAAAGAAGTTTATGATCTGATGCAGGAATATCCAAATGCAACGACGTTAACAAGTATGAAGAACTACTATGAATTCTATAAGAAAATTTATCTTGGTGCATATGCTCAGGATTATGTGTTTGAAAGTGGTGCAAAAGTAAAAGAAGAGGTTTTAAATAGATATAAGGAATTCGTTGAAACGGTCAAAGATGAAGAATTTAAAGAATTTTTAACAAAACTGATTAATGACTATGAGGGCAGCGACAGAAGCAGAACCGTTGATATTTATAGTGAGATTAAAGAATTTTGTGGCGTTAAGGATACCAATTCGTAAGTAACGATTGAGAATAAAAAGAGAATATGGTATACTATTATTAAGCAAATCAATAAGTGTTGATGATAATTGGAGGATTTTATGTTTAAGAATTTTGAAAATTTTATATATTCATCAGAAAAGAACTTCCCAAAAGATTCCTGTACCGTACAGGATGAAAAAGAAAAAGATGTTTATTATGGAAACGACATTTATATGGTTTTATATATTGATAAACGCTTTAAAAGTGAAAAGAGTATTACGTATGCAAAACCGTATATTTATGACGAGCATGATGGGACATTTTCTTATGGCTGGGAAGCTGAATATAGTAGCGAAGTGTTTGGAAATGTAGAAAATTCTTGTCAGTTCTATGATGAATTTGTCGTGGGCTTTATCAAGGTCGATGATGAGATGATTAAAGAAAACGATGAACAGTTTACTAAATATGTAAAACTTATAGAAAAATATGAGCAAAAGGCATACGAAAAAGACAATAGAAAGTAGTATTAGAAAGTAAAAGAGCGGTTTATCCGCTCTTTCTTTTTTCTAAAAGCATATATTCACTCATGTTCCAGTCTTTTGTCTTACATACTGCTAACTATAGGTAAATACGGAAATTCTAAGACATCCGCTTTTTGCGGGTGTCTTTTTTGTTTGCGGATAAAATTGACCATTATATTCCTATATAAGAATAAAGGAGGAAAGAAACATGTTAAACGTATTAATTGCAGGAGTATATTTTGGACTGGCTTATATTGCCGGGTCGATCGTATCAACAGAAGTTAGGAAGAAAGAAAATAAATAGAAAAGAGGAAAGAATATGGCAGCCTTTGTATTTCTTGTAGCAACAAGTATAAGTCTATTCGTATTAGCGTTTATTTCAGCAACGTATGCATTTAGAAATCTTAGAGGAAAAAAGAATTATGTTGTGGAACTATTCTTATCTTCAATTTCTGTAACTATACTTGGAATCTATCTGTTTTCGATAGCAATGACAACAACACCAATTACATCTGATTCTGAGACTGTCTCTGATATTAAGGTCTTCAGCAAAAAAGATGCTACTTGTATCATCGTATATGATGGAGAGATTATCTCTGATTTTGATACGAAAATCCTTCCGGTTGCAAATGACTCAGAAGAGTATAAGCTAATTATTGACCGGAATTATAGTAAAACAGGAAAGATCGTCTCAAATAAATATACGCTATTGGTGCCGAAAGAAGTCACACTACTGGAATAGAGAACGGAGGATCGTAAAAATGACTGATTTAGAAGTAGCCAAAAGGATTGCAGAAAAAGTAGCAGAGGCAGGCGGAAGAACCTACTATGTTGGTGGTTGTGTAAGAGATGAGCTGTTACATAAAACAAGCAAAGATATCGATATTGAAGTATATGGGATTCCGCCGGAGCAGTTAAGAAGTATCTGCGGAAAATTTGGAAAAGTTGATGAAGTTGGAATGTCGTTTGGAATTTTAAAGATCCATGGATATGATATCGATATCTCAATGCCGCGAAAAGAAAGACTTACCGGCGTTGGACATAAAAGTTTTGATATCGAGGTTGATCCATATATGGATGAGAAGACTGCCGCTATGAGACGAGATTTCACAATCAATGCGATTATGAAAAATGTCTTAACTGGAGAATATGTGGATTCCTTTTCCGGAATCGATGATTTAAAAAATCACGAGATTCGGCATATTAGCGATGACACATTTGTTGAAGATCCTCTTCGGGTTTTCCGTGCAGCTGGTTTTGCGGCTCGTCTAAACTTCCATATCAATCAAAATACTTTTAACTTATGCAAGAGCATTGATGTCTCTTCGTTATCGAAAGAACGTATTTTCGAGGAAACAAATAAAGTCATTTTAAAAGCAGACACACCAAGTATTTATTTCCAAGCATTAAAGGAAATGAGTCATCTGAAAGAATTTTTCCCGGAAGTGGAGTCGTTAATCGGCTTACAACAGGATCCGGAGAAACACCCGGAAGGTGATGTTTGGAATCATACAATGTGTGTTCTGGATAATGCAGCAAAAGTAAAAAGTAAGAGCAAGCACCCATTAGAATTCATGTACGCAGCATTATTTCATGATATTGGAAAAAAGGACACAACAACTTTTGAGAATGGAAAGTGGCGATCATTAAAACATGATATTGCAGGAATCGAAAAATCCAAAAAGGCTCTGTTAAAAATTACAAACGATAAAAAACTTATCTTGTATGTCCAAAATATGGTATCACTTCATATGAAGCCACATATGACAACCGTAAAAAGTGCAAAGCGAACGATCAATGGAATCATAGATCGATCAGTTTGCCCAGAAGATCTGATTCTTCTGTCGGTATGTGATAAACAAAACAGAAGAGCAATTGATGATAGCTATCTTAAATTCTGGGACGAAAAGATCAAAGAATACCGCGCATTAATGTTAGAACCAGAAGTAACCGGAAATGATTTGATTGAATTAGGATATGTCCCTGGCCCGATGTTTGCAAAAATTATTGCAAAATGCCATCAGATCCATTTGTCCGGATGCGATAAGGAAACAATCTTAAAATCTCTTCCAAATATTATTGAGGGCATCAAAGAAAAAGAAGAAAGGAGCAGATAGCTCCTTTTTCTTATATAGAAATAGAAACTAAGGTATGATTCTGCGCCTGAATCTGCATAGCTCTGCAAAAGGAAACCAATACTAATAGAATTTAGGAAGAAAGAAGTGCGTTGAGATGGAAGAAAGAAAAAACAGAATGGATGTATGGACAGAGGCAGAAGCAGGTCAAAACTATTAAAACTTATTTTGTGTCATACTATATACGAAACAGACAAAGGGAGTTATACTTCCATCTGTGGAAATAAATTTTTCTGCAGATGGCTATAGCCTTCTGCAAAGGAGGCTCGCATGAGTATATTAGAAAAACTTTTTCATAGAAAAGAGATTGCTGAAAAACAGCAAAAGTACGAAGAATATCGAGAAAAGTTCAGAGAACTTGGAATTGAGTTATTATATACAGATGATGTTAGTTTTAAAAATATAGAAAAGATCTATAAGCATATAATATTATTATTTGATGACAATCCGGAATTGCCGAAAGGCTTTTTAAGAAAATTGTACGTTGGTAACCAAAAGTGGTACGAACGGATTGAATGCGTGAAAAGAGAGAGAACCCTTCAGGGATCAACTCGCTGGTTCAAAATTAATAATGAATTGTTTGCATCTATCTTTATATCTACAGATTTTATGGATATCGAAAATATGAGCAAAAGAGAACAAACAATTCCAATTAAAGAAGGTATGGCAATTGAAAGTGTAATAACTCATGAATTCGCACATGTAATGGAGTGTTATATAATATATAAAATCAAAAAATGGGATCAAAATTGTCCTGAATTATCCGTCGTTAGAGAAGCAGTAACAATGAGCGAAATTATTGACAACAAATGCGATTCAGAAGAAACATATATCGTAAGTATGTGTGAAGAAATAATAAGGAAATTTGGAGTTACACGAGAATTTCGATTCAGAATATTAGATTCAGTAGGCCAATATCTTGGAGCATTATCAACCAGAAATTACCAAGAATTTTATGCTGAGGCATTGGCACAGTATTATTGTTCGGATGAACCCGAACCAATAGCTAAAGAAATATACGAAAAATTCCAAGAAATTAAATCTCTTTATCTTGAAAAGTAGAGCAGGTATTTCCTGCTCTTTTTTTATTAGTTCTGGCATAATAAAAATAGGAGATGATGATATGAATAGAAAAAAAGAATTAATCCCATCTGATTTACTACCATACATAGAAGCAATCCATTATCGAGAGCTAATTCCTAAAAAAGATGTCCCAGAATCAATAAAGAAGAAAATAGAAAAAGCGAATATTGAGTTTTCAATTTGCAATCCATATGAAAGTTCACCATATGCCGATTACAATTTTTATGATTTTCGAAATAGAATTACTGGCCGACAATTTGATTTGTTTCCATCTATGATATTAAAGCAATTGGAATTTCATGAGAATGGTATAAAACTAAAGAATAGTAATGCCGCCATTTCAGAAAAGGAATTTGAAATATATAAGCGCGATTATGGAATGATCATAAGATATTATAAGGATAAGGGATATTTCCTCTTATTTAGTGCAAAGGATAAATTGACTTTATGGCAGCGTCTGATTATGCTTCTGGGTCTGAAACGTTGCTATTATTTCTATGGGTATGATGAAAAATGCCCATCAACGGTTCCGGATTAGGATTGTTGAGTGTTTAGACGCAGAAGAATGCAGGCACAGAGCCAGAGACAGTCTCCTTGCTCATAAGAAAAAGACAGCTAAAGCTGCCTTTTTTGATTTCAATATTTAATTTTGTTTTTTAACCTTGCATATAGCGGAGACTGTCATTATACTCATCGATAGAAGCAATCTTACTTAAAAGATCTTTGATATCATCACCATCATAATCCTGACCATGGAGTTTTCTTAACTCCTCAACTTTCGCAACTAATTCTCTACGGAGATCCGATCTGTGTGCGGAATCTCCAATGATCTTTCCTTCATTCATGATATTTATCTCCTTTTCTTTTTATTATATGTGAAATATGGGAAAAAAACAAGGACGATAATATTTGTTCGATAATAATAGAAGATCAAAACCATATATACAAGAGAATATTAAGCGAAACAAGAATAATTATAAAAAATGTAAGTATAATTGCTGTATTTCTTTTGATAACGCGGGTATATTTAAGAAGAAAAGTACCATTTAGTAAAACTATTCCCATAATTATTTTTTTAATCCATGACGATGATGAGAGACATGGATAAACTAATACGAAAACATATGTAAATGGCATCGTTAACAAGAACCAAATAGTCGATATGCGATCAGGAGTCCCAAGAAATTTTTGTATTTTATCCAGTATAATAGCTCCATTAAAAGTCATCTTTCGCTTCATCATAATCTCCTTCATCATCATTTTCATCATCTTCTTCACCGTAATCTTCAGCCTTCCATATTATCGGATGATCATAAGCGTCGATCCATTCAATCTCATCTAAAAGATCTGCGATATCTTCTCCATTATAATCAGACCCATGGAGTTTTCTTAACTCCTCAACCTTAGCAACCAATTCTTTGCGCAAATTAGATCTATATCCCGGATCTTCTAACTTCTGTTCTTTATTATCGGAATTTAAAGATTGCAAATACATTAAAGGAATGATAAAAATTGACATAAATAGAATCATAAATATGGGCCCAAATGTCTGCCCTAATGAACTATTCGGATCAATATTGAAATATTCTAATACTTTAAAAAATATCATCATGATTCCAATCGTGAACAAAGTGAATATTGGTAATGAAAACCACAATATATCCGATGCGATCTTGGAGTCTTTTTCTGTAGGTTCATCAATTTTTTTGAAAATACGATACTCGTGTTTTATCCAATTTATAATTCTGTTCATAAATGTTCCTTTCTTACATTGTAGATACAATATCTTTAGTTATTTATCAAAATTGAGTTTTCTTTACATTATAATTAGAGTTTAAATGTAACAAATATGCTAAAGGAAATGTCAATAGCAATGTAAGTAAAAATATGAACATAAAACTCAACATATATCCAACTAAACTATTAAGACAAATATTTAGAAGAAGTAATATTTTTAAAAAGATAATTGATGTTGCAATTATCAGAAATGGTAATACCGACGATATAAAAAAAATTAATTTCCATACAAGTAGATAATCTTTATGTGTCGGGTTATCGAATCCATTTAAAATACGGTATTCATGTTTAATCCAATCAGTGGCTTTTTTCATAGATACTCCTTTGCGTCTGCGCTGCTTTTAGTCTTTCTATTATTATGTAAGAAATACCGATATTCACGCAGATCGGATTAAAAGTGTTGAACTTGGATTGATTGAAGAGAGAATAGCGACAAAGACAGAGCAGAGGCAGATGAAGGCCTAACCCAATTATCGGTTTACAATAAACTTAACATACGTTAAAATAAAAGGGAGCTTGCTGGCTCCTTTTTGTATGCAAAAGTTTAGATTGGAGAAATTGTATGAAACGAAGATATAGGATGTTAATAAAAGATAAATCAAATAATTCTTCAAAGGAAATAACCGTTATATTTGACGTAAAAAACAAACATAAATTTTTAGATAAATTATCGAATTATATATATTACTTTTCAGAAGGATGTGTCTTGTTTTCCTATGCTATAATATTTGCACTAGGTATGTTTGCAAGTTTAAAATGGGTTTCTTTATTAGCCGGAATTGTTTCTATCGTATTTCCAGTATTACAAAACTATACATCTCTTACAAAAACAATAGAGCAGTTTATTTATTCAGTGTCGATATCTTTAGTATTTGTTTTTATAATACGATTCCTGGAGCCAGAAATTGTATTATCAAATCGCCTGAATTTTTTAAGAACCGATAATCTTGGAACAACTTCAACATATGTGGGAATAATGTTAACATTATGGATGTCTATGTTCTCTGAAAAAAATAAAAATACTCATAGCCATGATAGTAACAGAAAAGGAAATACTATATAATTCAGAACCAAGAATTATCCAAATGATATAGTTACTAAGAAATAATGGTAAAATGATTATGAAATATATAACAGTAAATGCTATGATGTGTTTACATATATCGTTCTTAAAGAAAATCAAAATATTATAGAAGAAACAAAAAATGCTGATAAGTATAAAAAATTTTAAAACCGCATATTGTTTGGCTGTAAGGTTGGAATATAAATTGAAAATCTTATTAATCATATAACCCTCATTGGTTTCTAAATGTTTATCATATATATTATGTAAGAAATACACAGTTTGGGTTATCAGAATCATGAAACCATCAGAAATTGGAATATCAAACTGATTTCTGAAATAAGAAATATGATATGCTTGCGAATATAATTAAGAATTTCAGAGAAACACCGCATCTATTTGACATTATAGGCAATATCTCTTATAATGAATATAATTTATTGCTATCTAATTCTTGCATACTATATGTAACTAATTAACGTATTATTGAATGAATGAGGAGAGAGATTATGAATAGATTGAAAAAAATGGTAGCAGTGGCAATTGCAGGTGTCATGGTAGTTGCAGCGGCAGTGCCGAGCTTCGCAGCAGTTATAAGTACCGAACAGGGTGGAAGAACTAATTATATTAAAACAGATAACTATAAGAAGTATGAGAATTATCCGTGCTGGATCTGGTATCAGGGATATTGTTACTACTATGCAAGCGCTGACAATTACTTAAAGAATACAACTACGCCTGACGGCTATACGGTTGATGAATTAGGCCGCTGGACCGTAAATGGTAATCCGATCCATAACGGTGCTGGTAACTATAAGATGCACACTGAGGATTATAATGGCAAGAGTGATGACGAGATCTGGAGCTTGATGAAAGAGAAGCTTATTCCGGTATATCAGGACGGAATTGTTTCAAAGGACTTTAATGGTCCAGATGCTAATGGTAGATATTTACATATTGATTCATATACATATGGTTATGGAAATGATATCATCTGGGAAGAGAAGGATACAAGTACTTATGGAGGTTATGGTGAAATCGGTATCCAGCATAATGATCAATGGTTTGGTACATTTGTGACAGCATGGCTTGGAAATGAATGGTCTGATCTGGAACGTAAATTCGACACTGCTATTTCTAAAGCTTCATATTCACAAAAACCAGATATCAAAGAAAAAACAATTAAGACAGTTGTTGGAGATAAAATTGGAACTGAATTGTTCAATTATATTAAACAGCATGCAGACAAAGTAATCCCAGACGCTGAATGGAATCCAAATGGCAATCCTGATGGAATCAAAGCTAGTAAGTTGGATTTCTCTGCTTGGCAGAATCGTAAAACAGACTACGGAAAAACACTCTCTGTTGAAGTAACTGGTGAGGTTATCAAGATTAATGTTTACAAATAAACAAAACTCATATAAAATTAAGAGGAGCCAAAAAGGCTCCTTTTTATTATGCATATGCGGAGGATAAGTATGAGTAGATGGCATTATTATATTGAATCGAAGTCCAGAATGAAGATAACCACTGAGAAGGGATCTAAAAAAGATATTGAAATTAAGAATGTAGTAACCATAAGAGAAAATAAACATATGTTAACTATCAGTAATAAGCCAACCCGAAAAGTAGTAATGGAGTCAATAATAGCCTTACTCGTTTATTTTATTTTTTTAATAATAGGAATATTACATAATGATCCCACAGTCGCACTAATTGCTTCATGTATTTCTTTCACGACTGCAATTACAATGGGTCCGATGTTAACACACTTTATGAATTTTGCAAATATTAAAATTATAGTGTGGTTAGTATCTGCAGCTGTTGGAGGACTTCTTAGTGTCTCTATTACAATATATAATCCAGGAAAAATAAATCCATTATTTAGCATTGAAAATATAGGAAATATATTAACCATAATGTCAATAGGGTTTGTATTAATACCAGATATGATTCAAGACATAAATGCCAATCTTTAGTTTTACATATTTTTATTATGTTAAAAATAGCAAATGGAACTTGTGTTATCGACCATATTAGGTATATGTTTTTATGTGTGCTCACATCTAGATTAAGCAGAGATGGTATTGTCGCAGCGTCATAAACAACTAAAATAACATTAAGACAGACATTATGAGCCGCAATGTAATTAATAATTCTTTTCATATAATCACCTCATCATAAAGTTCACAGAAAGATCACACAAAACCTTCTTTGCATCTCTATATATTATGTAAGAAAATCCATTTTTCGCGTACAAAATCTTACAGTATATCAGGATGCGATTGTTGGAAAAGACCTTGACGGTTTAAATGCCTATGGCATACAAACTCATATTGATCAGTATACTTATGGATATGGTGCAGAACTTATATTAAGCAGCATGCCAATAAGATTATTCCAGATTCAGAATGGAATCCATATAATATGCCAGATGGAATTGTGGCAAGTGAGCTCGATTTCTCTACATGGCAGAACAGAAAAACCGATTACAGAAAAACATTTTCTATCGAAGCTATTGGTGAAGGGATTAAAATTAACGTTTACAAATAAACAAAACACATATAAAATTAAGAAGAGCCCAAAAGGCTCCTTTTTATTATGCACATGTATGGAGAATAGGTATGAGTAGATATCATTATTACATTGAGTCAAAATCCAGGATGAAGATAACTGCTGAGAAAGGTCCTAAAAAAGATATTTTCATTAAAGACGTAATAACAATGCAAGAAAATAAACGTACATTAATGTCTAATGGATCTATTCAAAATAAAATGACTGTCGCTAATAAGCCAACAAAAGTAACGATAATATGGTCTGCGATAGTCTTATTCGTATATTTTAGTTCTTTAGTAATGGGCATATTATATAAAGATTCCACAGCTGCACTAATCGCTTCGTGTGTTTCTTTTACAACCGCAATTACCATGGGCCCAATGTTAACACACTTTATGAATTTTGCAAATATCAAAATTGGAGTGTGGTTAGTATCTGCAACCTTCGGGATTATAATTAGTGTTCTTATCGTAAAATTTAATCCAGAACAAATAAATCCTTTGTTGAGTATAGAAAATATAGGAAATGTATTAACCGTAATGTCAATAGGGTTTGTGTTAATCCCAGACGTACTTCAGGACATAATGTCTAATTTCTAGATTTATAGATTTTGATTGAAGTAAATATAATAAACGGAATTTGC
>OGJZ01003054.1_pt1 | contig 10835 bp, 1 predicted proteins | sample 1572321 | NCBI WGS metagenome assembly OGJZ01 (sample SAMEA2582086, study PRJEB24529) | metagenome | biome: Human gut stool | place: China | collected 2011 | reverse complement strand
AAAACCGTAAACAGTGGATTATGGGCGTGATTGTAATGGGCCTGTCGGTATTATCCACACAAGTGATTAAAACAGGTTTAAAAACGGTTTTTGCCGAGCCACGTCCTTTCACCGTCTATTTAGCAGAAAAAACAGAAAGCACTACGGATGCTTTTTATCATCAAGATCGTTCAGAGCGTGCAAAATTAGTGGATAAATTTTATTCTACACAAGCCGATACACCAGCCTGGTTAAAAGCGCATTATGAAGATGAAACAGGTTATTCTTTCCCATCAGGACATTCTATTTTTGCAGCCACTTGGCTAATGTTAGCCGTCGGGTTTAGCCAATTATTAGGTAATCGTTCTTTTAAAGCGGAATTACTGATTGGTGCCATGACAATTTGGGGCGTATTAATGTTGATTAGCCGCGTACGCCTTGGGATGCATTATCCAATCGATTTATTTGTGGCGATAATTTCAGCATGGATTGTTCATTTAATTATTTTTGGTTTCTTACAGAAGAAAGGTTTGTTTAACAAGCGTTAAGTATAAGTGCGGTCAAAAATATTATTTTTTTTACTGCACTTTTTTCTTGCCATTATTTTCTTTACTTCTTTTAAAATTATTTCTTTCCTTTATATTTTGCCATTAACTCTAAAATAACTAAAAATAAGTACTTTCCTATTGCTTTGTAATTTAATGTAAATTTGAGTAAATATACTTCCTTACAGTTACTCCAGTTGATAATATAAAACGGCAAATTGCTTCATTCAATTTGTGGATAAAATATAACCATTGTGATGTAATTTTATTAAGGAACTAATTTACATGAACAAAATATTCAAAGTTATTTGGTGTAAATCAAGTCAGGTATGGATTGCTGTATCTGAGTTATCAAAAGTGAAGCCCGTTTCTTCTGTTTCTTCAGTGAAGAAAGCGTCTTCGATCTCTTCTATTTTATTCAAAACAACTGCGCTAATCATTCCGTTTGCTCTCACGCCGCTTGCTGCACATGCAATTGTAGAAATTGGTGGAATGACGAGCGGATACGCAATTTCAGGGTCTGGTGCAAGCGCGACACCTGCTGCTGGCGCTCCACAGACTTGGGCGTATGATTATAAGAACCCAGGTAATAGATCTTACACTGATGCGAATCGCAGTGGTAATTTACCAGATGGTTATTCTCCTTCTGGGAAATATGCATATGGTGTTGCTATCGGTAGTAATACCAGTGCAATCGGTTCAGATGGGGCATCAAATGGTATTGCAGTGGGTGATTACGCACAAGCAACAGGTGGTTTAGCGACATCAATTGGTGCGTTCTCTCATGCTGAAAGTACAGGTGCAACAGCCATTGGTACATCTGCACGTGCGTCTGGATTTAACTCTTTAGCAATGATGCGTCAATCTGCAGCAACAGGTGAATATGCAGCTGCGATTGGTTCTGTGGCTTATGCTAAAGGTCGTGCAAGTTTTGCATTTGGTGCATCCGCGACAGCAAATGGCGATCAATCTATTGCAATTGGTAATACTGCGCCAAAAACACTTGATGGCATTCCTGGTTATACAGGTGAAGCTAAAAGAACAAAATATGATGGTTTAAATAATACTCAAACAAATGGTGAGCGTTCAGTTGCTATCGGTTCTGGTGCTCAAACAAATGGTAACGATTCCTTTGCATTTGGTTCTGGTGCTAAAACAGGTTCTTTCTTTCAAGGGAAAGATGCATATTTGGGTGAAAATGTAACTCGTACAGCTGATGCAGCTGAGAAAGCGATTGCTTTTGGTACTGCAGCAACTGCGACAGGTAATGCATCGGTAGCGTTTGGTTATAACGCCTTAGGTGGTGAAAAGAATTCGATCGCATTTGGCGTTGAAGCTAAATCTCACAAAGCAGATGCTATCGCATTTGGTAGTAGCGCTAATGCAAGTGAAGCAAATGCAATTGCCTTCGGTAGTAATGCTCAGGCTTTACATGAAAATGTAATCACCATTGGTAAAGATTCTAAAGCAACCAAAAAAGGTGCGATGACAATCGGTGAAAGTGCACAATCTAACGCAAAAAACTCATTAGCTTTAGGTAATGGCACAATTATCAATCAAGAAGATATTAAAAATCCAAATGCTAAATACACCAACGATAGCTTTGATATTGATAATGGTGTTGTAGCGATTGCAAATAAAGGTAAAGAACGTCGTCTAGTTAACCTTGCAGCAGGTCGTGAAGACACCGATGCGGTGAATGTTAAACAGTTAACGGAAGTGAATGATAACCTTGCTAAATCAATTGCGGGTGATAATTACAATGGTTATAGCATTGATGGCAATGGTCGATACACTTATAAAGCACCTGATTTTAATATCAAAAATCAAACCCTTCATAATGTAAAAGAAGCGGTTGAATTAGCACAAACCAACTATGTGAGTGTTAATGCAGATAAAACTAAACAGACAGATACAGACAGTAATTATGACAACCTTGGTGCAAAAGCGACTGGCTCTATTGCATTAGGTGAATTTACAGGAACAAGTGCAACTGCGACTGATTCTGTTGCGATTGGTCATAATACAAAAGTAAATGGTCAAAACACTGTTGCAATTGGTGCCAATATTACTGCTGCGACGAATGGCTCCGTCATTTTAGGTGATAGCTCAAAAGCAGATGGTTCTCATGCAACTGAAACTGTAGCAAGTAAAGAAATTGATGGTCACACTTATACTTTTGCTGGTAAAGCAAAAGACTCTGGTCGTTTTGTAAGTGTCGGTGAAAAAGGCAACGAACGTCAAATTAAAAATGTAGCCGCGGGCCATGTAGAAGCAGATTCAACTGACGCAATTAATGGTTCTCAATTATACGCGGTAGCTTCACGAGTAGAGCAAGGTTGGAAAATTACAGCTGCGAAAACAGGTACTGGTGAAGTAAGTGGTAATGCTGAGAAAAAAGTCGCAATGGGTGATACTGTTACATTGACAGCAGGAGACAACATTAAGATTACTCAAAATGAGAAAAACTTAACAGTTGCGACCAAAGAAAATGTGAATTTCACTACTGTTACAACAGGTAATACAACTTTAGGCGATAACGGTTTAACTATTAATAATGGACCAAGCATAACACAAGACGGTATTAATGCTGGTGATAAGAAAATTACTAACGTATCAAACGGTACAATTTCGCCTAACAGCAAAGATGCAGTAAATGGTTCTCAACTTTATGCAACCAATCAAAATGTTACAAATAATGCTAATAACATTGCTAAAGGATTAAATTTCCAAGGTGATAACACTGATGTGACTGTAAATCGTCAATTAGGTGAAACATTAAATATCAATGGCGGTGCAGATAAAAATAATCTATCTGATAACAATATTGGTGTTGTTGGTGCAGGAAGTTCAAGCACATCTAACGGTGGTTTAACCGTTAAATTAGCAAAAGATCTTAAAGGTTTAAACAGTGTTGAAACAAAAGAGATTAAACTTGGTGATAAGAATAGCAACACCACAATTAAATATGATGGAGATCGTATTAAATACGGCGATAAAACTGTTGCTAATTTAGATGATGAAAAACATATCAAACCAGGTGAATACACTGTAGATAACAATGGCGATGTTACCATGACTTATGTTGATGGTAATGGTAACGATGTTGCAAATGAAAAAGCGGTTATCAAAGGTATTGCTAAAAACGATCTTTCTAACATTAATAAAGCAGGCGAAACTAAGATCCAAAACTTAGCAAAAGATGCTATTGATATGGAAAATGGTGAAAACACAGTAGCATCACACCGTGATGTAAATGGTGTTAAAACCTTCAAAGTTGATGTTAAAGGTGATTTAGCTAATATTACTTCAATCACTGGTGGTGCAAATACGGGCAAAGTTGAATTTGCAGGTGATCAAGTTGTTAATGTAGCAGGTGACAACCCAATTAAATTGGATGCGAAAACGGGTGATATCACTGGTTTAACCAATAAAACACTTGATGGTGCAGATTTTGGTACGAAAGGTCGTGCTGCGACTGAAGAACAATTGAAGATTGTTAATGACAGTAAAATTGGTGATAACAACATCCGTTTAGCAGGCAATTCAGGTAAAACAGCAGATCAAAAACTATCTAAACAAGATGGTATTGAATTTAATGTTGTAGGTGGTGATAACGCTAAATATGTGACCACAACAGCATCAGGTGCAAATGTGACTGTTGATTTGACCCAAGATACTAAAGATAAGATTGATAATGCAGCAAATAAAGATCTAAGCAATATCACTAATGAAGGTAAGAAAGTGATTACTGGTTTAGGTACGATTGTTGAAGCCGCTGACAGTTCAGTGACTGTAACGAATTCAACAGATGCTGTAGGTCGTACGACATACAAAGTAAAAGCAAATGTACCAGGATCTAATGCATTTAATATTAAATACAAAGCAAATGGTGCAAATGACCAAACTGTTGCATTAACTGAAGGTTTAGACTTTACTGATGGTAATTTCACTACTGCATCTGTAGGTGCAAATGGCGTAGTTAAATATGATGTGAACCTCGGTAAGATTAAAAATGGTGCAGATGGCAAAACAGGCGTTGATGGCAATGATGGTTTAGCAACAGTGAAAACTGTCGTTGAAGCAATCAATAACAGTGGTTGGTTAGCGAATGCAACGAAATCAACGGGTGAGCTTGATGGCACATCAACTGCAACTAAAGTAAAACCAGGCGCAGTGGTAAACTTTGATGCAGGTAAAAACTTAACGGTTAAACAAAAAATTGATGGTGACAACCATACTTATACTTACTCGTTAAACAAAGATATTGAAGTTGAAAATGTTGTTGTTACTGGTAAAGATGGTAAAGACGGCACAATTGGCTTAAATGGTAAAGATGGTACTAATGGTAAAAATGGTACTAACCGTGTAGATATCCAAGTTGAGAAAGGTGTCGATGGTGTTGACGGACAAAATGGTGCAGATGGCATCTCTCGTATTGTGTATGAGGATGGCAAAGGTAAGCATACTGTTGCAACCATGGAAGACGGCTTGAAATTTAAAGGTGATGACAGCGCAGTTATTGCTAAAAAATTAAACGAGCAGTTAGATATCATTGGTGGTGCAACTAAAGCTGACTTAACTGATAACAATATCGGTGTAAATCACGACAATGGTAAGTTAAAAGTTCAATTAGCGAAAAACTTGAATTTAACTGATACTGGTTCTATCAAGTTCGGTGATAACAACCTAAACATCAACAAAGATGGTTTAACAATCAATAATGGTCCAAGCGTGACTAAAGACGGTATCAATGCAGGTAATAAAGCAATCACAAACGTGAAAGCGGGTACAAATGCAACTGATGCGGTCAATGTTAGCCAATTAGATGCAGTAAAAGCAGCTGAGCGCCATATCAAGCCAGGTGAGTATGCTGTAGATAACAGCGGTAACGTAACCATGACTTATTTAGATGGTAATGGTCAAGATGTTGCTAATGAAAAAGCAGTTATCACAGGTGTTGCGAAAAATGATTTAAGCAATATTACTGATGCTGGTAAAAAGGTCATTACTGGTTTAGGTTCAGTTGTTAAAGCTGGACAAAATGTAACTGTTGATACAGATACTGATGCAACAACGGGGCAAAAAACATATACCGTTAATGCTATTGCACAAAATTTAGGGGATGCGGAATTAGCATATAAATCTAACAGCGATGCTGCAACTAAGAACACAGTGAAAGTATCAGATGGTTTAGACTTCACAAATGGTAACTTCACGACAGCATCTGTAGGTGCAAATGGTGTGGTTAAATACGATGTAAACATCGGTGAGATCGAACACGGTGCAAACGGTAAAGATGGCAAACCTGGCGTTAAAGGTGCTAATGGCTTAGCAACCGTGAAAACTGTTGTTGAAGCAATTAATAACAGTGGTTGGTTAGCGAATGCAACTAAATCAGAAGGTAAACTTGATGGTGCATCAACCGCAACTAAAGTGAAACCGGGTGCAGTGGTAAACTTTGATGCGGGTAAAAACTTAACCGTTAAACAAACTATTACTGGTGATGATCATACTTATACCTATTCTTTAGATAGCAACTTAACTAACTTAGACAAAGTTGTTGTTAATGGTAAAGATGGTGCTAATGGTAAAGATGGTGTAACTATCACGGGGCCAAATGGTGCTAATGGTGCTAAAGGTGAAGATGGTAAAGTAGGAATCACTGGCAAAGATGGTAAAGATGCTGTATCTATCGCAGGTAAAGATGGCGTTGGTCACATCGGTTTAACTGGTCCTAAAGGCGCAGATGGTAGTGACGGTAAATCTGTTGATATCTCAACAAATGATGGTACACAAACTTTAGTGAACCAAGAGCCAGGTACCGATAAATCACAACGTATCGTTTACACACCGAAAGATAAAGACGGTAATCCAATTAAAGGCACTGATGGCAAAGAGATTGTTCGTGAAGTTGCAACAATGGATGATGGTCTGAAATTTAAAGGTGATGACAGCACAGTTATTGCTAAGAAATTAAATGAGCAGTTAGATATCATTGGTGGTGCAGATAAAGATAAATTAACTGATAACAACATCGGCGTGAATAGCAAAGATGGTAAGTTAAATGTTCAATTGTCTAAAGATATCGACTTAACTAACGATGGTTCAATTAAGTTTGGTGATAACACTCTAAACATTAACAAAGATGGTTTAACAATCAATAATGGTCCAAGTATAACTAAGACTGGTATTGATGGTGGCAACAAACAAATCAAAAATGTCCAAGAGGGCACAGATGATAATGATGCTGTAACTGTTAAACAGTTAAAAGATTCAAAAACAGCACTTGTAAATGGTAAAAACACAACTGTAACAGGTGTTGGTACAAGCGCAGATCCATACAAAGTGAATGTTGAAGGTGCATTGAAAGATATCACTTCTATCACTAATAAAGATGGTAATGGCAAAGTTGAATTTGCAGCTGATCAAGTTGTTAATGTCGCAGGTGATAATCCAATCAAATTGGATGCGAAAACAGGTGATATTACAGGCTTAACTAATAAAGATCTGAATGGTCCAACTTATGCGAAAGCTGGTCGTGCTGCAACAGAAGAGCAATTAGAGGCTAAAGGCACCCAAATTACCAATAATTTAACCGCAAAAGGTTTAAATTTTGGTGCGCAATCAGGTACTGTTATTCACAAAAATTTAGGTGAGCAACTTGATATTGTGGGTGAAGGCACTAAAGCTGACGATCGTTATGATGCAACTAACATCAAAACTATGACTAAAGATGGCAAAGTTGTTGTTGGTCTAGCAAAAGATATTACTGCGGATAAAGTAACGGTTGGTAAAAAAGGCGAACCTGGTAAAGATGGCGTTGATGGACAAATTGGTGTGAACGGTAAAGACGGTTCTGCAGTTGTGCTCAACGGTAAAGATGGTTCTATTGGCTTAAATGGTAAAGACGGTGCAAATGGCGTTTCTATCAAAGGCGATCAAGGCCCTGCAGGTGTTAATGGTGCCGATGGTGAAACTAAAAACCGTATCGTTTACGAATATAAAGATCCAAAAGATCCAAATAAAACTATCAAAGAAGATGTTGCAACACTTAATGATGGCTTGAAATTCGCAGGTGATGATGGTCAAACAGATTCGTCTAAAGTTATCGCGAAAAAACTTAACCAACAAGTTGATATCGTAGGTGGCGCAGACAAAACTAAATTGACAGACAACAACATTGGCGTGAATAACGACAATGGCAAGTTGAAAGTTCAATTAGCTAAAGATGTAAACTTAACTCAAGATGGTTCTGTAACTATTGGTGATACAGCATTGAACAATGGTGGTTTAACTATCACTGGCGGTCCAAGTGTTACTAAAGGTGGTATCAATGCGGGTGATAAACAAATCACAAACGTTGATAGTGGCTTGAAAAAAGATGGAACTAAAGTTGCGTTAAAAGATGCTGAAGGCGACACATTAAACAACGCTGTTAATGTTGGCGACTTAAAAGAAAGCATCACAAATCTTACTAACAATGGCTTCGGTTTAACCGACGAAAATGGTAACGATGTTAAAGCTAAACTTGGTGAAACTGTAACAGTTAAAGGTGACGGTAGTGTAACCACTAAAGTTATCACAGACAAAGACGGTAAAGCGAAATTACAAGTTGGCTTAAACAAAGATGTCACCATTGGTAATGAGAATGAACCAGGTACTATCACAGTTAAAGGTGAAAATGGTAAAGACGGCATTGCCTTAAATGGTAAAGACGGTACTATCGGCATCAACGGTAAAGATGGTTCTAACGGTAAGATCACCGTTGCACAAGGCAAAGCAGGTCTTGATGGTAACGATGGTAAAGACGGTAAAACTAAGACCCGTATCGTTTACAAAAAACCAAATGGTGATAAAGAAGAAGTGGCGACACTTAACGATGGCTTGAGATTTACAGGCAATAATGAAGTGGAGAATAGCCATAAATTAAATTCTTTAGTTACTATTAAAGGCGAAGGTGTTGGCAAAGCTGCATCTGAAAAATTTGAATCAGCAGCAGGTAATGTTAATGTTAAAGCTGATGGTGAAGGTACCTTAAAAGTTCAACTTGCTAAAGACTTGAAAAATATTGATTCTATCTCAAATAAAGATGATCAAAAAATCGAGTTTAAAGATGGTGGTACAACTATTTCTGGTGGTAACGTAAGCGTTGCTGGCAATAACATTACTCATGTTAAGGCTGGTAAAGATGACACTGATGCTGTGAATGTTAAACAGTTAAAAGACGGTATTGCTCAAGCTACAACGAAAGTAGCTGCAGGCAAAAACGTTAATGTGACATCTAATAAAAATGCAGATGGTAGCACAACCTATACTGTTGCAACTAAAGATGATGTTGACTTTACTTCTGTTACAACAGGTAACACCTCTATGAATGATGGTGGAATTACTATCAAAGCTACCGAAGGTGGTAAAACTAACGTTACCTTAACCAATAAGGGTTTAGATAATGGTGGTAATAAAGTAGTAAATGTTGCAGAAGGTAAAGATGATACTGATGCTGTAAATGTTAAACAATTGAAAGCTGCGAAAACAGAAGTTGAAGCAGGTGACAATGTTGTTGTAACAAATACTAAAGGTTCAAATGGTCAAACCATCTATAAAGTAAGTGCAACTGATAACTCTGCTCACGTAGACGGTTCAGATGCAGTAACAGTAACAAAAGCTCCAACTACACGTAAAAATGGCACAACTACTGTAACGGATTACAAAGTAGATCTTTCAAATAAAACGAAAGGTGATATCAATAAAGGTGTAGATGCACACGACACAGTAAATAACAAAGGTTTAACCTTCAATGCTGATAAAGGTACAACTGGCGTTAAGAAACTGGGCTCTCAAGTGGCTGTAAACGGTGATAATAAAAACATCGAAACGGTTGCAGATGCAAATGGTGTGAAAGTGAAACTGAAAGATGATATTTCAGTAAACTCTGTTACGGCAAAAACTATCAAAGCAGGAGACACAACGATCAATGATAATGGTTTAACTATTAAAAATGGTCCAAGTGTGACTAAAGATGGTATCAACGCTGGCGGTTCTCGTATTACAAATGTAGCGCCAGGTAGAGATGGTACTGATGCAGTGAATGTGAATCAGCTCAAGAAAGCAACAAATGAAATTCACAATAGCCTGAACAAAATGGACAAACGCCGTAAAGCAGGCACTGCTTCTGCATTAGCTGCAGCAGGCTTAATGCAAGCATATCGTGAAGGTCAATCTTCAGTGACTGCTGGTGTAGGACAATACCAAAATCAAAGTGCAGTAGCTGTAGGTTACTCTCGCTTATCTGATAATGGTAAGTACGGTGTGAAAGTATCCTTCACAACCAATACTCAAGGTGAAGTTGGCGGAACCGCAAGTGCTGGTTACTTCTGGTAATTTTCTAATTGGTATTGAAACCATTTAAATCATAAATCAAAGACCGGTTTGAGTGATAAAGCCGGTCTTTTTTATTGCTTGTAGAAAATATGATTTTTGTCATGGATTTTCATTTTGATTTCAAGGAAAATACAGCCTATATATTCCAACAAATTTGACCGCTCTTTTAAGGAGACAATATGTATTACGGTATTGATATTGGTGGCACAAAGATTGAATTGGCTGCTTTTAATGAAAAATTAGAAAAACTTTATACCGAGCGCGTGCCAACGCCACAGACAGATTATCAAGATTGGTTACAGGCGATTAAAACTTTAGTCGAACGTGCGGATGCCCACTTTGGTGAAAAAGGCACGGTAGGCCTTGGGTTGCCAGGATTTGTTAATTTAACAACGGGACTTGCTGAAGTGACGAATATTCGTGTCGCAGATAATAAGCCCATTTTAACTGATCTTGAGAAAATACTCGGGCGTGAAGTGCGAGCTGAAAATGATGCAAATTGCTTTGCGCTTTCTGAAGCTTGGGACGAAGAGAATACCCAATATCCTTCTGTATTAGGGCTGATTTTAGGCACTGGTTTTGGTGGTGGCTTTGTGATTAATGGAAAAATTCACTCAGGACAAGTGGGAATGGCAGGAGAGTTAGGTCATCTTCAATTAAATTATCATGCCTTAAAATTATTGGGTTGGGATAAAGCACCTATTTATCAATGTGGTTGTGGTAATCATGCCTGTTTAGATACTTATATTTCAGGTCGCGGTTTTGAAATGTTGTACCGTGATTTAAAAGGGGAAGAATTATCAGCCAAAGACATTATCGATCGTTTTTATGCGAAAGAGGAAAGTGCGGTTGATTTTGTTCGCATTTTTGTGGAGTTAGCGGCTATTTCTATCGGTAACATTATCACTGCATTTGATCCACATATGA
>OGJZ01003020.1_pt1 | contig 10968 bp, 14 predicted proteins | sample 1572321 | NCBI WGS metagenome assembly OGJZ01 (sample SAMEA2582086, study PRJEB24529) | metagenome | biome: Human gut stool | place: China | collected 2011 | reverse complement strand
GTCTTGTCGTATAGACAGTGATCTTATCTTCTCTTCCTTCTACCTGGAAATCAACTTCTGCACCGTAAGATTTTCCGATCCAGTCTGCCTGCATCTTCTTTACCTTCTCAGGCCAATCTAATTTATCGAGATCTGCAAGAAGCCTCTCTGCGTATTTTGTGATCCGAAGCATCCACTGACGAAGATTTTTCTTTGTCACTTCTGTTCCGCAGCGCTCACATTTACCATTTACTACTTCTTCATTCGCAAGACCTGTCTTGCAGGAAGGACACCAGTTGATCGGGAATTCCTTCTCATAGGCAAGTCCCTTTTTAAACATCTGCACAAAAATCCATTGCGTCCACTTGTAAAACTCAGGATCTGTGGTATTTACTTCCATATCCCAGTCATAGATTGCAGCAATCTGCTTGATCTGGCGCTTGATATTGGTAATGTTGGCCTCTGTGGACTTTGCAGGATGAACGCCCATCTTGATGGCATAGTTTTCTGCCGGAAGTCCAAATGCATCCCATCCCATAGGATGGATCACATATTTGCCTCTTAACAGCTGATACCGGCTCCATACATCAGAGATTACATAGCCTCTCCAGTGACCTACATGAAGGCCGCTTCCAGATGGATACGGGAACATATCCAGGCAGTAGTATTTTTCTTTCGTTCCGTCATTTACATTGATCGGATTTTTTTCCCAGTTCTCACGCCACTTCTTTTCAATGGCGCTGTGATTGTACTGTGATGCCATAATTCATTCCTCCGTTAATATTAGTGCTCAGAGCTGGACACACTTTCCTGTAAAACAAAAAACCACATCTCTTAAATTGCTTCAAGAGACGCGGTCATAGTTCCACGCGGTACCACTCTGATTCGCATGGTAAACCCATGCGCACTCATCTGCCCCTGTAACGGTGGGCACTCCGGCTTTTCCTACTCAGACTGGCAAATGCCCTTCAGAAAAGCTGCTCCAGGACCAGTTCAGTATCCTCCTGCCGCCGGCTCTCAGCCTCTACCGGCTCTCTGTGAGACAAAATAAATACGTACTACTTCCTGTCAATGCATTTATACTGAATCTTAATTTAACACATTTGACAATGGCTGTCAATATACTGTCAAAAAAAGCCGTGGCTGTTTATACCGCCAAAAACTTACAGGCGTTCGATAATTGCCTTTGTATATGCTTCCGTTCCAGCGCATCCGCCCAGATCCGGCGTTAGAATCGTTCCATCCTTTAATACCTCATCCACTGCTCTTCGGATTTTTGCAGAAATCTCCTGCTTTCCCAGATGCTCTAACATCATGCAGGCGGACCACAAAAATGCAGTGGGATTGGCAATTCCCTTTCCTGCGATATCGGGGGCGCTGCCGTGAACTGCCTCAAACATGGCAAAGTCCGTTCCCATATTGCTGGAGGGCAGAAGACCCAGTCCGCCGATGAGCCCGCTGGTAAGATCCGACAGATTTTCTGTCACTATTACGTCAAAGGTTTCCGGATGCATTACCAGCTGCATGGCTACATTATCAACGATCTTATCCTCTGCTTCAATTCCAGGATATTCCCGGCTGATCTCGTAAAAAACATCACGGAACAGGCCGTCGGAAAGCTTCATGATATTAGCCTTATGGACGCAGGTTACTTTTTTTCTTTTGTTCTTTACCGCATAGTCAAAGGCGGATCGGACAATGCGCTCACTGCATTTTCTGGTAATGATTTTAATGGAATGGGCCGTATTCTCATCAATCTTTTCTTCCACGCCAGCATAGAGATCCTCTGTGTTTTCTCTGAACATTACAATATCCACATGTTCAAAGGGCGTCTTAACTGCAGCGTTAGACTTTGCAGGGCGCATATTGGCGTAAAGATCGTATTTTTTGCGCAACGTTACATTCAGCGAACGGAAGCCGGTTCCTAATGGAGTCGTGATCGGAGATTTTAAAAGCACATGGGTCTTTTCAAAGGAAGCAAAGCCTGCTTCCGGTATCAGAGCACCATTTTCCTCATACTCTGCCGCTCCTACACGGAAAATCTCATAATCCAGATCTGCACCTGCCGCATCCAGCACTGCATCTGTAATCTCCGGTCCAATGCCGTCTCCCTTAAATACTGTGATTGTATTCGTTTCCATGACTTATCTCTCCTCCATTGGCATATAGCCCTTATTGTCCCCTACATACTTGGTAGCAGGACGCATGATCCGTCCGTCATACAGCTTGTTTTCGATATTGTGGGCCACCCAGCCTACCATACGGCTGCACATAAATAATGGTGTATACAGGTCTCTGGGAATATTTAACATTCCATAAGCAAAACCACTGTAATAGTCTACATTGGTAGGCAGAGCCACACCTTTTCTCTCCTTCATAACCTCCAGGGCAGCATTTTCAAACCTCTGGCGGAAGTCAAATTCCGTCATCTGCTTTTTCTCCTTAGCCACCTCTGCACAGCAGGCTCTGAGCATATCTGCACGGGGATCGGAAACCGTATAAACCGCATGGCCGAAACCGTATACCAGACCAGAACCGTCATACAGCTTTCCATCCATCAGCTTATGGACTGCAGCCCGCAGCTTTTTATCATCTGCCGTATAGCCTCCGACTTCATCCAAAACTGCATCCATCATTTCTGCCACCTTGATATTGGCGCCTCCGTGTCTGGGGCCTTTTAAAGAACCGATGCTGGCAGATACGGTCGAATAAATATCTGTCCCTGTAGAGGAAATTACCACGTTGGTAAAAGTAGAGTTATTTCCGCCGCCATGATCCGCATGAAGCATCAGGATCGTATCTAAGAGGCTGGCTTCCTTATCCGTAAACTTCTGATCTTTTCTCAGAACACTCAGGAAATTTTCTGCAATGGAATATTCCGGATTGGCATAATGGATAAAGAGGCTGTCTCTGTTATAATAATGAACCTTACTCTGATAGGCATAGCAGGCAATGGACGGCAGCTTTGCCACCAGGTTGATTCCTTTTACCAGCGTTTCATATACATCTGTATTGTCTGGATCGTCATCATAATTATACAGGGTAAGAACCGCATCCTGCAGCTTGTTCATCAGGTTCTTTCCCGGCATCCGCAGCAGGTTCATTTCCACAAATTCATCTGGTATCTCATAACAATCTCTTAAGATTGCACAGAACTGATCCAGCTCCTTTCTTTTTGGAAGATACCCAAAAAGCAGAAGGAAGCATACCTCCTCATAGCCGAAATGGCTGTTCAGCTTTCCCTTTACCAGATCGACCACATTGTAGCCTCTGTAATAAAGCTCTCCGGGAATCGCCACGATCTGTCCGTCCGCTCCCTCACTGTATCCTACAACATCTGCAACCCGTGTAAGCCCAACACGGACACCTGTGCCATCCTCATTTCTCAGACCTTTCTTTACATTGTATTCCTTATACCATTTATTAGGAATATCTGTATAATTCTGAGACTTTCCATAAAACTGTGCAAGATAGCTTTCTCTTGTCATGGCGGTTCTCCTTTCTGATTTTAATGACGGTTTCTGTTATAGTTGATCAGACATCCGGCCTTTACGATCTGCCGTTCTTCAGCCGTCATGTCTGCCATATAAAGCCTGATTTCTTTTATCGGTGCAGTTCCGTCTTTTCCCAGAACATACGCCGGGATTTCCTTTAAATCTCCTTCCAGGGCAGCTTTTATTCCGGGTACATAAATGTAATCACCCACTTCAAAATCCGGCTCCTCCTCCATCTGGAAGGGAAGCATACCCCAGTTAATTACATTGGAGCGGTAGCGCTTGGTCGCATACTCCTTACAGATATTTGCAAGACCGCCCAGCACTCTCTGGCAGCTGGCCGCCTGCTCTCTGGCAGATCCGTCGCCTGGTTTTACAGCATAAACCATGCTTCCAAGCTCTGTATCATCCATTTTTACCATTTCATTTCCGGAAATGGTACGGATGGCTGCAAAGATACCTTCAAGAGCCGGTTCTGCTTCCAGCTGCGCTCCGGTGCCCCTGGTTCTTCTGGCTGTTTCCAGAACTCCCGCCTCCTTGGCGCGGCCCACATACTCCGGATCCCTTCTGGATAAAGTAAACTCTGCCAGCCCCAGAGGATTGGAGCGGTAGGATGAGGTCTCGCCGGAGGGGATCAGCTCATCCGTAGTCGTCACAGGATCCAGAATCTTTGAACATACCTTTAATAAAATATTGTCTGTCAGCGGGCTCATCTCCGGCCAGTCTTTGATATTCGGCCCGTATACCAGATCTGCAGACGCATCACCTGCTCCAAAGCCTGTGTATACCCGGTTTCGATAAGAAGTATCGTCATATTCATACTCAGGCACCTGATCCCAGCCGTCCATCTCCCAGGCAGAAGTCAGTCTGCCTCCGTTTGCCGCTGTTGCTGCAATGGAACGGGCATCCATCAGCGCCACTGCTGCCATCTGTCCGTTTCCAGGCTTGGAGCCTTCCCGATTAGGGAAATTTCTGGTAGTGTGGCGGATACTTAAGCCATTATTGCAGGGCGTATCACCTGCGCCAAAGCAGGGGCCGCAGAAGGCGGTGCGGACAATGGCTCCCGCGTTCATCAGATCCGAAACAGCTCCCTTCTTTACCAGATCTGCAAATACAGGCTGAGAAGAAGGATAGACTGCCAGGGAGAACTCGCCGCAGCCGCAGTTTCTTCCCCGAAGGGCCTGAGCCGCTTCCATTACATTTGTATAATTTCCGCCGGCGCAGCCTGCAATCACTGCCTGCTGTACCATCAAATCTTTTCCCTGTACCTTATCAAGCAGGGTAAAGGATGCACGGCCGCCTGAAATCCTTGCAGCTTCCTTTTCCACCAGAGCCAAAATATCCGTCAGATTTTCCTTCAGCTCGTCAATCTCATATGTATTGCTGGGATGGAACGGCAGAGCGATCATGGGCTTTACCGTAGAGAGATCCACATACACACAGCCGTCATAGTAAGCTACATCAGCGGGATCCAGCTGTCTGTAATCCTCTTCTCTGTGATGCTTTGCCAGATAGTCCCTGGTGTCCTCATCGGTGCGCCAGATGGAGCTTAAACAGGTAGTTTCTGTGGTCATCACATCTACGCCGTTTCTGAAATCCGTTGTCATGGAAGAAACGCCGGGACCTACAAATTCCATCACCTTATTTTTCACGTATCCATTTTTAAATACAGCCCCGATAATCGCAAGGGCAATATCCTGAGGCCCGGTTCCCGGTCTTGGCGCTCCGTCCAGATATACGGCAACTACGCCGGGATAAGACACATCATAGGTATCCTTAAGAAGCTGCTTTACCAGCTCTCCGCCGCCCTCTCCTACTGCCATGGTGCCGAGAGCGCCATAGCGGGTATGGCTGTCGGAGCCTAAAATCATCTTTCCGCAGCCTGCCATCCGCTCTCTCATGTACTGATGGATCACCGCAATGTGCGGAGGTACATAGATACCGCCGTACTTCTTTGCCGCAGAAAGCCCAAACATATGATCATCCTCATTGATGGTGCCGCCTACTGCGCAGAGCGTGTTGTGACAGTTCGTCAATACATAGGGAATAGGAAACTGCTCCATCCCGGAGGCTTTGGCTGTCTGGACGATCCCCACAAAGGTAATATCATGGGAAGCCATACTGTCAAAGCGAAGTTTTAAGTGCTCCATGTCCTCCGTTGTGTTGTGCGCCTTTAAAATAGAATAGGCAATCGTACCCTTTTTGGCAGTCTCACGGTCTGCCGCTTTTCCAGTTAGTGCCTCTACCTTTCCTGCTTCCTTTTCCGGAACCAGCTCTGTTCCATTTACCAGATAAACGCCGCCTTCATATAATGATACCATGCTCTCTACCTCCCGGATTCTCCTGTCTGTTTCCAAATCTGTGAATTCGTTGTTTTTTATACTATAAAACACAGATGCTTATTTGTCCAGTTGAAAAGTTGTAATTGATACAGCTTTTTAGTTGTGGCAAAACCGAATCTCCTGTACTCAGCACTGTTATTTACTATCACTTCACACTGTTAAAATATCTGTTTTGGCTTTTTGACAGTGTATGCGGCGGCTGTTATCCTCATGCCGGAATATGAAAAAGGTGGATCCATCTGTAAATTTGGGGATGTATTGAGGACGTTCAGCCGGATTCTTATATGTATCTTTGAGCTTTTCATAATAGAATTGTATCGTTTCTTCTATAATATTTGCGAATAAGGTTATAAAGACTGCTTTGTATAACTTACCTGCGGTGATATTGCATTAGCGCAACCGCAGTATTTATCCTTTCTTGCCATTTTTCGCATTGCAATCAAAGCGGCCAACATGATCAAAGGAAATATGCATCCCATCAATAAACCTGTCTGAAGATTATCTCCTGCCTGCTGCGAAAAATATCCCACCATACTCGGACCCAAAGCACCACCCATATCTCCGGCTACAGCCAGCAGTGCAAACAAGGCTGTACCTCCTTTTGGAATCCTCGGAACAGTAATGCTGATACTTCCGGGCCACATAATACCAACTGAGAAGCCACATATGATACATCCAATCAACCCCAAAATCGGCATTGCAGACAGACCAACAAAAAGATAGCTCAATACACAAAGAACTCCCGATACCTGCATGAACTTTGTCAAATCTATCTTATCACCAAATTTGCCGTACAGCACACGGGCAATTCCCATTGTGATCGCAAACAAACACGGCCCCGCCAAATCGCCAACGGATTTTGTTAATCCTAATGCAGATTCTGCAAAAGCTGATGCCCACTGAGCCATTGACATTTCAGAAGCTCCGGCGCAAATCATCAGGATAATTGCAACTCCGAAAAAATGATTCGGGATACAAAATCCTATTTTCATAACCAGCAATGACAACCCCAGCCCCAAGCCCCAAACAACCATTTTTGTACCTTGCTTCATTTAAAATCACCCCCAGTACAACCGTTCCTGTTTATGCAATACATATCCTCTGCCGGATAAGGCCGGAAATCAGTATAGCCGCTGCTCCTCACGTATCCATCCGGCAGAAATACAGCGTATTGGTATCCGCATCATATAACCCCAGATCAAAATTAAAAGAATTTCTATGAAGAATATCCGCTCCGGATGCTTCACCCATTTTTATCTGCCTGTCGATTAACCGATAGTAACCGTTCCGGATTTCCGGAATCAATGGATTACCATCCTGATCGGTCAAATATGGCCCATATTTTCCTCCCCCATCCTCTGTGCCATAAACCAGAGTTTTCACGGTTTCATCCAACGGAAAAGCGTTCCATTTATTCTCCTGAATTTCTTTTAAAACCGCATCCTCCTTAAAATGAAGCACAATACAGGAAGTACCGTCCCCCGTTCCCGCTGTGGGTGTCATAGTTTAATATCTCACTTCCCCCGGACGCGTCCAGAGAAAGGACTTCTGAAACAATATCCCGCGTATCTTTCCTACCGCAGGCTGTTATTGACATTATTAAAATTATAAATGCAATCCAGATTGATACATATTTTCCGATGGCTGTCCAAATTGCTTCTATATCCATCCGGCTTCCTCCATAAAGTGAACTGTAAACCTTGGATTTTATCTATTTGCATAATCAATCATAATTTTTTTACAGCTGCTGCACTGATAAGCTTCGCAATGAGGTATCCCCCCTGAGCCTTTGCTTAATTCCAGATCACCATGTTTTTTAATTCGGAAAATATTACCGTCCGGGTTGTCAATTGCAAACGTAATATCTCTAGAACTCATTAAAAATCCTTTTTTCATTTCTTCACCACAATATGGGCACTTCATATTATTTCACCTCCGCAAATTTGATTGTTCCTACAATCTTTATGTTTCCTCCGTTTTGAAATATATCTGAGCAATTATACTGCCATTTTCCCTTTTCCAATGGTATCTCTTTAGTAAAATTGGTCGAACCAATTAATTTTTATATAACCCTTTCCAGCTTGGCAAACTGAACATTATGTTTATAAAAGTTTTATTAAAAGCAATAATATTTCCAGTTTGCAAAAAACCGGAGCCCATTTCTTTTCCACACTTAGGACAGTTCATCTGCCGGCACCTCCCTATTAAGCCAGACTTCCTTAGATTACCGATTTATTTTTTCTTAATGGTAATGCTATTAAATTCCCCAATAGTGCGATAACTGCGTATCCAACTACATATACCCATGCACTTGAGTTATAAAACATAAATATAGATGGGGTAAACATAATTGCTGCAATCAAAATATACCAAAAATCAAAGCCATTCCTGATTCCATAAAAAACAGATGTTATTAAACATATCAGAGGAATAATCATTAACATCACAATCACTGCACTTCCTGTATCTTTTATAAACCGGGGAATGATATAAAAATCTATAAACAATAAAATGTAAAAAATAATGTTCTTTTTTAATCCAGCCATAATTTCCTCCGTTGAACGCTTATGCTTCTAATGAATACAAATACGCAAGCAGTTCTTCCTTACCAAGCGGCTCACAGTGGCTTAATATACAGTATTCACAATCAACCGACTGAATTGTCTGTATCAAAGAATGCAGCTTATTCTTATCCATATATCCGTCATTAAAAAAATCCTCACTTGTGGAATCTCCTAAAAACAATACTCCTTCTTCCGGCACATAAACACAGACCGTATCCTCTGAATGCGGTGAAACTGTATGAAAGATTCGGGCCGTAAGCCCTCCTAAATCCAGCGTCATTTTATCTGAAAATGCTATATCTGACAGCACAATATTTAATTTCTCCTGTCCGTAATACTCTTTTCTAAAATGTTCATCTTCTTTTTTCAGATCTTCCATATACCCGGAGTCCCTCGCCTGTTCCTGCTGATCTTTGAGAAACTCATTTGTTTTGTCATGGGCAATGCTTATTCCGCTGATGGCATGCATACCAAACGTATGGTCATAATGCCAGTGTGTAATTACAGTAAAATCAGGTTTTCTAAAATGCTCTGATTCGACTGCCTCATAAAAATCCTGAACATGAGCAGCGGAATACCCGGCGTCAACCGCCAGAGATAATTTATCCCCTTTAAGATAAGCTAACATAGGCCGGTCTGCTTCAGGGTCATGTTCTAAAAAATAAATTCTGTTCGTTAATTTGTTTAATTTCATTTTCAATCTTCTCCTCCTTCGTCAATCTTCTCTCCTGAGAGAGAAAACCGGCAAACTCCTCCGTCGAAACCTCGCCCCAGTTTCTATAGGAAATGACGCTTCTTTTTCTTACCGCATGCTCCGGAAGCTTTATGGCATAAACCGATATCCAGCATAAAGCCAAGACAGATTACCTCCCTGTTCTTTGCGGCTTTCATGGAAGCCGCTTCACTCTCTCCAAATAATACCTCTATCATTTATCCTGTCCACATCCCCTGTGATCCAATTTTGCTTTTTCCGTGCACTCCTTAACAAATTCGCTCTTGGCGTCGGTATAAGCATCCCTGTTGTGTTCGTACTTCTTCCACACTGACAGCTTTAACGCCTCGTACTCTTTAGCGGCAGCAGGGTTTCCCTTCAAATAATCACGAAAATACAGCTCATCATGATCCACATAATACCGCAAATGCAAATGAAATACCTTTTCCGCAAATCCATTCTCTGTATAGCCCTTATTGAATGATTTTCTGTTATCCCTTTCCGACATACAGATATATCCATGGCGGGTTAACACCTCTTTTACATATTCCATAGAAGCTGTCTTCGGTATTTCCACCAGAATATCAATAATGGGCTTTGCCCAGATACCGGGAACCGCAGTGCTTCCCACATGACTGATCCGTACATCGGGTATCTGCAGAAATGTTTCGATCCGTCTTTTCTCCTGTGCATACCAATCGCTCCAATCCGTCTTATGCTCAGAAAGAATAACCGGAAACAATTCCCACAATTCATTTAATGTCATTTCTGATAATGATTTATTCACAGACCCTCCTCATTTTAACTGCGCAAAATCATACGCCTGAGTAATCCAGCCAAACAGCTCCTCATCCAGATCAGAGGGCTTACTGATCACAAAATGAGTGGTCCATCTGCCCGGATATGGCTCTGTCTTTACAGCCACACGATCCGAATTTAAAGGCTCTGCCAGTCCCTGAGTCAGTACAAAATAGCTTTCTGGAAGCTCTGCCTTCTTTTTCACTCTCAGAAATGACACACAGGCGTAGAGGTGTCTGTTATAAAAAGAAATCTGTGATTTCTGCACCTTTATTCTGGTTTCCGGAAAACGTGAAACCAGCATTTGAACAAAACATTCATACAGCGGATATGTATCCGGGCAGGAATCAAAAAACGGTCTGGCGTCCTGTACCGTATGATCCATAAAAACACTCCCTTCTGCCAGCGTTTCATATTTTTTCGGATTTATGTGTCTTATGCCCGAATAACACAAACAGAAACGGAACCAAGCATCTCAGCCATCCGATCAACGGGAGGGAAAAACCAAAGCGTTCCCTCAAATAGAAAGAAAAATCCACGAAAAAGCCCGTCCATTCCAGCGGCTTCCACAGGTACATAAACACAATAGCTCCAGGTCCCGTTACCGCACCAAGAAGTGATTGAACCAGAAGCAGAAGTATTCCATAGGCAGAAAGCACAAATGCAGAAATAAATATCTCCTTTTTTGACAGTCCCCGGAGGAGAAGCATTCCGCCCAATATCAAAACCGCCGCAAGGATTCCTAAGCTAGTCATCAGTGATACCCGACTGTCAATCACACCGGGTTCGATTACACCAAACTGAATCACAATTCTTATATAAATTGGGGTATAGAGAAATCCGGCAATTACTGCAACCAAAGGAACTCTCCAGATACTATTCTTGTATTTTTTCAAATTTTTCATAAAAGCAATCCTCCACAAATTCCGATTGAGCAAAATCACTATGTTCAATTTCACTACAAATTATAATTGGTCTAATTTTAATTGATAGCTTTGCGTCGAATGGCAAAGATAATGTCAATCGCCGGCTGCTTTTCCGTACTTCTTTCTGTGTGATACTCATATTCCAAATTTAAT
>OGJZ01003008.1_pt1 | contig 10989 bp, 9 predicted proteins | sample 1572321 | NCBI WGS metagenome assembly OGJZ01 (sample SAMEA2582086, study PRJEB24529) | metagenome | biome: Human gut stool | place: China | collected 2011 | reverse complement strand
ACAAATTTATAACAAACAGAAAGCTAAAGGATTCATCTTCTTAGGTGTGACACTGGCCTTTCTAATCTATTTCTTTGCGATCGCTTCTGGTGAGCTAGGAAATCTTATCACACTTGGTGAAATGCGCGGACGCGACAACTCCCTCTTTATGTTGATCCGTGGTGCCTTCCACTTAATTATCGTACTGGTTTATTTCCTATTTTATGCCTTCAACTTAAAGGACGCTCACACAACAGCTAAACGCTGGAATAACGGTATTCCGGTTCATACTACTCTGAAAGAAATGATTCACAACATCTATGAGAATGGTTTCCCATACTTGCTGATCATCCCTTCTTATGTAGCTATGACCTTTGCTATCATTTTCCCTGTATTGGTAACTCTTCTGATTGCTTTTACAAACTATGATTTCAAACACCTTCCTCCAACAAAACTGCTGGACTGGGTTGGTTTGACAAACTTCAGCAACATTTGGAGTCTCAGCACTTTCCGCTCAGCCTTTGGTTCTGTCCTATCTTGGACCATCATCTGGGCTTTATGTGCTTCAACTTTACAAATTGTTATCGGTATTTTCACAGCTATTATTGCTAACCAGCCTTTTATCAAAGGAAAACGCATCTTCGGTGTTATCTTCCTACTTCCTTGGGCGGTACCAGCTTTCATTACAATCTTGACTTTCTCAAATATGTTTAATGATAGTATCGGTGCAATCAACACCCAAGTTATTCCTTTGCTTAGCAAGGTATTGCCTTTCTTGAACAATACCCTCATCCCTTGGAAAACAAATCCTACTTGGACCAAGGTTGCCTTGATTATGATGCAAGGTTGGCTAGGATTCCCATACATCTACGTCTTGACTTTGGGAATTCTGCAATCCATTCCAAATGATTTATATGAAGCAGCTTATATTGATGGAGCAAATGCTTGGCAAAAATTCCGCAACATTACGCTACCAATGATTTTAGCTGTTGCTGCGCCAACTCTTATCAGTCAGTATACCTTCAACTTCAATAACTTCTCTATCATCTACCTCTTTAATGCGGGTGGACCTGGTAGTGTCGGTGGAGGCGCTGGTTCAACAGATATCTTGATTTCTTGGATTTATCGTTTAACTACTGGTACTGCACCTCAGTACTCAATGGCCGCAGCCGTAACCTTGATTATCTCAATTATCGTTATCGGTATTTCAATGATTGCTTTCAAGAAACTACACGCATTTGACATGGAGGACGTCTAAAATGAATAATTCTGTAAAATTAAAACGTCACTTTAATCATTTTCTGACTTACCTGTATCTCGTAGTTCTGTCAGTAATCATTATTTATCCTCTATTAATTACGATTACATCAGCCTTTAAAACTGGTAACATTGTCGCCTTCAAACTTGATTTTAATATCGATTGGAGTTTTGACAACTTCAGCAGGCTCTTCTCTGAAACACTCTACGGAACCTGGTACCTCAATACGGTCATCATTGCCGTCTTGACAATGATTGTGCAAACCAGTATAGTAGTTTTAGCTGGTTACGCATACAGCCGCTATAACTTCATCGCCCGCAAGCAAAGCTTGGTCTTCTTCTTGATTATCCAGATGGTACCAACCATTGCTGCCCTCACCGCCTTCTTCGTCATGGCTTTGATGTTGAATGCCTTGAACCAAAACTGGTTCCTCATCTTCCTTTATGTTGGTGGAGGAATTCCAATGAATGCTTGGCTGATGAAAGGTTACTTTGATACCGTTCCAATCTCTCTTGATGAGTCAGCTAAACTAGATGGTGCCGGTCATTTCCGACGCTTCTGGCAAATCGTCCTTCCTCTGGTTCGTCCAATGGTTGCTGTACAAGCACTTTGGGCCTTCATGGGACCATTTGGAGACTATATCTTATCTAGTTTCCTCCTTCGGGATAAAGAATTCTTTACAGTTGCAGTCGGTCTGAGAACATTTGTCAGCGATGTTAAAAATATGAAAATCGCCTTCTTTGCCGCAGGAGCTATCTTAACTGCTCTTCCAATCTGTATCTTATTCTTCTTCCTACAAAAGAACTTTGTATCTGGTTTAACAAGCGGTGGTGACAAGGGATAATCTTGTCCCACCCTGTTTTTTGTCGGACGACTATAAAAATTAGAAAGAGCTACTATGTACCCCTACCCTTTTAATTATTTTTCAAGTATTTTTCAATTTAAAAAAGCTTTTGCTAACCGCAAACTTTTGTCTTGGTTCCAACTGATTTTTACTAGTCTTTTCTTAATTTCTTTGACCTTGATTCCTGTGGCATTGCAGACAGCTGCCAAAGAGAGCTATCCATTAGATACCTTTATCGATCAAGTTTTTCAGCCTTTAGATGGGTCTGCTATGAAAGAGCTTAGCAATCATGTTCAGATCAAAGACGGCAAACTAACTTATGATAGTCACTTTGGTGTACAAAAAAATAAAGACGGCCAGGTTATTATCGGACATCACAAGGATACCCGACCAGGAGACAAGTTAACGCTTTATTTTGATAAGGATCATCTCCTGATCAGTAAAAGCAAGAAAGAGTTGGCTGCCATTCGTTACCAGGCTATCAACCAAGAAGCTTTAAAGGATAAGAAAAGCTTGAGCGAGGCTATTTCCAAAGATTGGTTCCAGCAAAACCGCTTGATTATCAGTCTCTTTTTACTCTTGGTATCTGGTCTGCTCTTGACCTTTAACTTCTTCATTGTGACCTTTGGAGCCAGTCTCTTCCTTTATCTGACTAAAAAATCTAAACTCTTTTCATTTAAAAAATTCAAGGAATGTTATCATTTTACTCTAAACTGTCTTGGGCTTCCGACTCTAATCGCCGTCTTTTTCGGCATCTTGGGCCAGCCTTTGACAACCATGATTATGATTCAAAATATCCTCTTTGTGTTGTTCCTTGTTATCACCTTTTATCGTACGCATTTCCGTGATGAAAATTAGGAGGTCATCATGCCTGTTACTATTAAAGATGTTGCCAAACTAGCTGAGGTTTCGCCCTCAACTGTAACCCGAGTTATCCAGAACAAGTCTACAATTAGTGAGGAGACAAAAAAACGGGTTCGCAAGGCTATGAAAGAACTGAATTACCATCCAAATCTAAATGCCCGCAGTCTCGTCAGCACTTATACTCAGGTCATCGGCCTCGTCTTACCAGATGATTCAGATGCTTTCTACCAAAATCCATTTTTCCCATCTGTTCTGAGAGGAATCTCACAAGTAGCTTCTCAGCACCAATACGCTATTCAGATTGCTACCGGTAAAGATGAGAAAGAACGAATGACAGCCATTTCCCAAATGGTGCATGGTCGCCGAGTAGACGGACTTATCTTCCTTTACGCTGAAGAAAATGATCCTCTGGTTCGGATGGCTTATGAGGAACAATTTCCTTTTCTTATCCTAGGAAAATCTCTTTCTCCTTTTATTCCTTTGGTCGATAACGACAATATCCAAGCGGGATTTGATGCAACCGAATATTTCATTAAAAAAGGTTGCCGTCATATTGCTTTTATCGGAGGTACTAAAAAGCTCTTTGTAACCCAAGACCGTTATACCGGCTACGAAAATGCCTTAAAAGAGCATCAGCTGGAATTAGATCCTCAGAGCACTGTCTTTGTCACAGAATTTTTGGAAGAAAAAGGTTACCAGTTTACCAAGCGCTTGCTAGCAAAAAATCCAAATATTGATGCCATCATCACTACAGATAGCTTGCTGGCATCTGGTGTTTGTGATTTTCTCTCTTCACAAAACTTAACTATCCCAGTCCTTTCTTTTGATTCGGTGGATCCAAAGTTAGACTTGGCTGCCTATATTGATATCAATACCCTAGAACTGGGTAGAGTGTCCTTCCAAACCATCCTACAGATCATTAATGATACCAAGGAAAATCGGAAAATCTGTTATCGTCAGCTGATTTCTCATAAAATTATCGAACGGTAAATTGGTATTCTCATCGGAACGTAAACCGAAATACTAAAAACATGAAAATGGGACCTCAATCCCAGATAAAAAATAACAACCGTAGTTACATTCAAGTTAAACTACGGTTGTACTTCTCTTTGGCCTTGCATTTTTATGTTTGGCGATCATTTAGACTTACTATTTAATTTTTTCTGGCAGCCTCTGATGGTACACGCGCTTCTGGGGCTAGCTTATCTTGTATAAAGGAGATTTATGTCTTTTAGAACCTTTCAAGCTTATTTAGATAATACACGACTGATTAATCTTCAGTTACCCATCATTTATGATGCCAAGGACCTGTCCTTCACTTTGGAATCTGACAACCAGGTGATCCCTCTGACTATTCAAACTTGCAAATCTTCTACTGAACATTGCCTCTACAGCCTGACTTTGGAAGAAGATATCGATTTGGAACAGCATTATCTCGTCTACGACCAGGACCGCAATAAAACAGTCCTAGCATTCCGACATATTGTCCAAGAACCGATTTTTGATCAAACTTTTGACTACGACCAGGATGATCTTGGTGCAACTTATTCTGCGAAGGCTACTTCCTTTGCATTTTGGGCTCCTATTTCCGAACAAGTCCTTATCAAGTTGAAAAAAGATGGCAAAGAGACTATCTGGCCCCTCTTTCGCCAGGAAAAAGGCGTTTGGAAAACAACGATTCCTGGTAATTGGGAGAGAGCTAGCTACACCTATCTTCACAAGGTCAATGGTCAGTGGCTGGAAGTACACGACCCTTATGCCCTCTCTTCTGAAGCCAATTCTGGTGCTAGCTTTATTATTGATCCAAAGAAACTACTCAATACAACTGGAGTCAAGCGGGCCAAAACACAGCTAAGCCCAACCAAAGCCGTCATTTACGAGATGAGTGTTCGCGACTTCTCTAGCCAAAAGGCGGCTGGTTTTAAAGAACCGAGCACATTCCGAGCACTGACAGAGTCTCCCAAGCTAGGAAAACGTAAAATTGGTATGCAGCACTTACTAGATCTGGGAATCACCCATATCCAGCTCATGCCTGTTTATGATTTTGGTAGTGTAGATGAGAAACACCCTAAACAAGTCTACAACTGGGGCTATGATCCTGTTCAGTATAATGTTCCTGAAGGTAGCTTTGCTAGTGACCCGGAGGACCCTTATGCACGCATTCTAGAATTGCAGGAAACTATCGCAGCCTACCATGAGGCAGATATGAGTCTGATCATGGACGTCGTATACAATCACGTTTACGATGCGGATAGCTTTGCTTTTGAAAAGATTGTTCCTGGTTATTTCTATCGCTTGGATGAACAAAAACAACGAACCGACGGAACTTTCTGTGGTAACGATGTTGCTAGTGAAAGGGCCATGGTCCGTCGCTTCATCAAGCATTCGGTCAAGCAATGGGTGAATCTCTATGGCTTTGACGGTTTCCGTTTTGACCTCATGGGTATTTTAGATATCCAAACTATGAATGAGCTAGCAGAAGAGCTTAAAGAGAGCTACCCAAATGTCTATCTCTACGGAGAAGGCTGGAAAATGGCGACTGGTTTGGAATCAGACCTCCTAGCCCACCAGTATAAGGCGGCAGAATTGACTGATTATGGCTTTTTCAGCGATAATTTCCGTGATACCATCAAAGAAACCATCTTAAATAAGCAAAGACTGACTGGATCCGAATGGACTTCCAGCATGGCTAATATCCTAACTGCTAATGTCGGTTTAGAAACAGCAAGCCATTTCCAAAGTCCTCAACAGGCCATTAACTACACTGAGTGTCATGACAATGCGACTGTCTTTGACTACTTTAAAATTGAAGATCCAAACATCAGTCAAAAAGAACGTTTGGCAAGTGCTCGCTTGGCCTTACACTTGGTCTTGCTTGCTCAGGGAGTTCCTTTCCTCCATAGTGGGCAAGAATTCTTCCGCCACAAAGACTTGCTAGATAATAGCTACAACATCCCAGATACTATTAATCGTCTGGATTGGCAAAGTTTACTCAACTACGAAGAAGATGTTGACTTCATTCGTGAATTAATCAGCTTCCGAAAAGAACACCCGCTACTCAGCCTCGAAAGTCGAGAAGAAATCTTGGAAGCTTGCCAAGTTGAGTGGCTCAATGATTCATTGGTCAAGTATCAGATAGCACAGCAAGATGAACAAATAACCATCTTGATCAACTTTGGTTCAAAAGATCAGACCTACCAAAACAAACTAGGTCAGCAAGTCTTTCTATCCTATCCTGCTATCAGCAGCGACAAGTCTATCGCTCCCTTAGCTGACAGCTATGTCGTTCCCGCTAAGCAAGTCTTGGTCTTGAAATAAACAGAATAGCACGCCTCTAATAAGAGACGTGCTTTTACTTTTCTAATGTCAACTAGTTTAAAGCTGATAGAGTTCTGCTATCTTGTCACCAACACGGCTGATATCATTTTGCAGACCACGAAGCTCAAAAGTATCTAACAGGGGAAAGCCAAAACGCTGAGAATATTGCTTTGCTGTTAAACAATACTGGTTGTTGAAATTACGGTTGCCACTGCCTACGATACCGAAACATTTTTTATAGTTTTCTTCAAATTCAATAAAGGCTGCTAAATCATTGGTTAAAATCTCAACGTCACCAGAGTCCACTCCGTTTCCACCCTCTAAATAAGTCGGCAGAAAGGCTACAAACTGATTGTCCATAGCAAAGAAATCCTGGCCTTCTTTGACCAAATCCTTAATATTAACCTGTTCTACTTCAAGATCCGCATGGCCTTCTTGCAAATAGGCCGTCAGACGCTTGATAAAGCTTGCTGTATTTCCACTTAAACTAATATAAACTAAGGAAACCTTTGCCATTCTATCCTCCTAAAACTAAAAATAACATCTATCCTTTTCTTAAAATTGTAAGCCGATAAATGTTATTTGTCAAATTTTAAATAGGCTCCTTTTCCACTTCTAAATCCTTCTGCTGACGCCAGGTATAAAAGAGGACGATAGCTAAAAAGAGGATATTTAGTAAGAGTCCGACTATGGTTACAGCCTTAGGGATCATCATGATTGATTCGCGAATCGCTGGATCACTAAAATAATGATAGAGCGACTGAGAAGACAGATAATCATAAGCTATGACAAGAATGGTAAAGACCGAGTAGACAGAGTATAGGATGTTGGCTAGAAGGAGATTCTTTTTGATCAGCAATACAAGTACTGCCGCCAATAAAAGAAGACCCACAAATAAAATCAGAGCCTGACTCATACTATGATTCAAATCAAAAACCACATCATAAAACCGATTATACTGCTGGGCTACCTCACCTTTTAGCTGCATGACTTCAGCGGGATTCTCTAGCCTTTTTCCTGCAAGAAGGTCCCAGAGACTAAGTAGAGCACCAAAGGCTGAGATCAACCAACACACGTACAAATAAATTGCTTTCTTTTTCATATTAACCCTCTATTTCTTCTAAAATAATAGAATCCGAAGACCATCGAAAGGGGAAACTGAATGAAGTTTAGAGATTGCATTTTCAGGAGATAGGCATACTCTCAAAAAAGTTTGTGTAATGCTAAAAAGATTTTCTTGCCTTCGGATTTCTATACATTCATTATAAATAAATTCTAAAAAAGATGTGCTAAAACTTCCAAAATGTCTCCTATTCTTCTTCAAAAGTCTCTTTTTCAAAAAATCACAGCCTTCTAGCTTGAAAAGAAAGGCTTTGTGATAGAATAAAGCTATGAAACGAGATTACCAAGAGATCCAATGGCTCTTTTTTGATATAGGTTCAACTCTAGTCGATGAAGACAAAGCTTATGAAGCCAGAATAAAAACTGCCATTTCTGGAAAGAAGATTTCTTATCAACTCTTCTATGACAAGATGCTCAGCTATTTTAAGGAAAATAAAAAAGGTGACTTAGAAGCACTCAACTTCTATGGACTGGAGCGACCTGCTTGGAGAACGGACTTAGAGACTCTCTATCCGCAAACCAAGGAAATATTAGATCAACTGGGGCAAGAGTATAAATTGGGAATTATCGCTAATCAATTACCTGGCCTAGAAGAGCGCTTGAAGGATTTTGGGATTTTAGACTACTTTAGCGCTATCTTCTCTTCTGCTGATCTTGGGTTGGCCAAGCCCGACCCTGCTATTTTCAGGCTGGCCTTACAAAAGACTAACTGCCTACCTCAGCAAGCTATTATGATTGGCGACCGCTTGGATAATGATATCGTTCCTGCCAGAAGAATAGGCATGAAAACCATCTGGATCAAACAAGGCTTCGGTCGTTTAGCTCAAGTCAAGAATCTTGAAGAAGGAGCGGACTGGACCGTCGAAAAACTGACTGATTTACTTCCCATCCTCTTGTCCTAGCTGGCCTTGTCTTTCGGAACGTTCTATTGTATAATATAGTCATTTTAAACAGGAGGTCTTTCTATGAAAAAACTCACACCTGGTATGCACATTCGGGTCGTCAGCCCCTCGTCGTCAATCGAACACATCGGTGGCTTTGAGGCCAATCTAGCCGCCAAGGAGCGCTTGGAAAAATTAGGATTTACCGTGTCTTTTTCGGAGCATTATCTGGAAAATGATATACTAGGATCTGCCTCCATCGAAAGCCGGGTGGCAGACATTCATGCTGCCTTCTCAGATGACTCCGTTGATGCTATTCTGGCCACTATCGGCGGTTTCAACTGCAATGAGCTTCTGCCCTATCTAGACTTTGAGTTGATTGCTAGAAATCCTAAGATTTTCTGCGGCTACTCAGACACAACAGCCTTGCTCAACGCTATCTATAGTAAGACCGGCATGAAAACCTACATGGGACCATCCTACTCCAGCTTTAAAATGGATGCCCTGCAGGACTATCAGACCGAGAGCTGGCTCAAGGCTGTCAGCCAGACTTCTTATGAGTTGACTCCTAGTGAAAAATGGGGCAGTAATGCTTGGTATCTGCCAGATGCGCCACTGACTTTTCATAAGACAGAGTGGAAAGTTTATCATCACGGGCAAGCCCAAGCCACTGTTATTGGTGGCAATCTCTCCACCTTCTCACTCCTACGTGGCACACCCTATGCTCCGACAGATGAAAACTATGTCCTCTTTGTTGAAGAGGCGGAGGAAGATGAATATGTGGAGTTTGAGCGCAATTTAGCTGCCCTCCTTCAGGCCTATCCTAACCCACAGCCCCTTCTCATCGGTCGCTTTCCAAAAGAATGCCAGATGACAGAGGAGCTACTCCTTTATATCTTGGACAAACATCCGATTCTAAAGACGATTCCCGTCCTCTATGACTTGGACTTTGCCCATACTCAGCCACTCTTTACCATTACCATTGGCGCTCAAGCAACAGTAGATACGGAGACGATGTCTATCAAAATTGATGAATAGCAAAAACTCCTCATTCCAGCTGGAATGAGGAGTTCTCTATTTCTATTGGAAACTTTTATAATTTCCCCTTAGTGTCCACCAGGTCCGCCACCCTGATTACCTCCTGGGGCGCCACCTCCGCCAGGGCCATCAGCTGTAATTTCAGATCGAGTTTCACCATTGACTGTGATGGTTCCACCAGTATAGGTAGCTGTTCCGTCAAAGTCAAAGGCAGAGACTGTAGAAGTAATGTCTAGATTCCCTCCTGTCATAATGATATCACCGTTAGAGTCAAGAGCATCAGTGTCGCCTTGCCCCACCTCTACCTTGATGTCGCCACCTGTAATCTTGATGAAGATATTGGCTCCTGTCACTTTACTTGAGGCGTTGATGCCATCATCTGTAGCATAGAGATCCAGTTTACCATCATTAATAGTCACGTTGGTCCCTTCTAGTGCTTCAATACTCTTAGAAACTGTAATTGTACCTCCGTCAATCACTGCTGCATTAGAAGCATGCATTCCGTCATCACCAGCATTAATGGTAATCGTACCAGATTGGATATAAAGATTTCCAAGTGTCGTATCTTCATCGTTGTCAGCGTGAAGAGCATCTTCAGTTGCCGTCAGATTCAAGGTCACATCCTTGATATTCAACGCGTCATTGGCAGAAAGAGCATTTTTATAGCCTTTGACGGTATAGGTTCCGCCAGTAATACGCAAATCATCATTAGACTCGACTGCATTGCCATAGTTGCCCTCAATCGTCAAACTACCAGAACCATTGAAAGTCAGGTCATCCTTACTGTAAATGGCTGCATCATAGTCTGTATTGGTGTGGTTAGCAGAGTCAGAAATGCTATTCTTACTTCCTTCTGCAAGGGTAATGAAGGTCTTGTCTGCACTTTCAACAACAATCGCAGCATCCGTCCCTTTCATGGTCACGCCATTCAAGACGATTTGAACCTTGTCTTGGTCTCCAGCTTTCACAACTATTTGGACATTTTCACTGCTACCAGACAGGACATAAGTACCCGCAGCTGTAATTGTTACAGTTGACCCAGATACTTTCGCACCGTCTCCAGACACCTTAGCTGTTGAGCCGCTTAAACTCACCTTTGTAGCACTTGATTCGTCATATGAGGCATCTTGGTCCCGATCAGTGAAATAACTCGTTGAAGCTGTTGAGGCTTTTTTACTAGTGGTTGAACTAGTAGTTGTGTTGGTGCTAGCAGCGCTAGACTTACTAATCAAGCTACAGGCTCCCAAGCTGGCTGTCAACAGAACCAGTGGTACCATTAGCTTTACTTTTCGGAAAATTGTTTTTTTACTTGTTTTCATGATAGGCCTCTTTCTATGTATCTTATAATTCATTTTCTTTTGTGATAAAGCGACTAATGGCAATCTCTAGATTGCCATTGCGGGTCCGAAGAGCATCCATCAACTCTTTCTCTGTCATTTTGCCATTCAGTTGAATGATATACTTGAGTTTAAACAGACTCCCCATGTCTGACGTCTTCACTGAAGCTAGCTCTAGATGATTGGTCGCTTTATCAAAAATATCATCAAAGATAGATTCATAATCTAAACTTTCAGGAATAACAATGGTCAACTGGCGGATAGAATGTTTCATTTGTCCAAAGTTGATGGTTTCAAGAAGGACAATCGCTACAGACATGATTAGGGTAAAGGCTCCTGCAAAGACCA
>OGJZ01002971.1_pt1 | contig 11112 bp, 10 predicted proteins | sample 1572321 | NCBI WGS metagenome assembly OGJZ01 (sample SAMEA2582086, study PRJEB24529) | metagenome | biome: Human gut stool | place: China | collected 2011 | reverse complement strand
GCCGTTCCCCTGCTTCACAATATCGGCGCTTTCGGGCCTCCGAATCCTGCAAAGCTTCATTGATCCGTTCCCCTATAAACAGCTCCAACCCATCCGGCAGTTTTCCATCTTCCCGTATCACGCAACGTCACCTCCCTCTGCTGCTACATTCTGGCACTCATTCCGGATTTCGCTCATATCAATGGCTAATTCCGTTTTAATCGTTTCATCCGTAGATAATGCTTTCTGGAAATCAACGGACACAGGAGCATATTTCAAAGCCCTCTTAATCACCGTTTTCTTTGCCATATCCTCATAGTTTTCTGTCCACGGGCTGTACTTACTTCCAAAGGATTTTGAATATTTCTCTGCAAATGCGTCCATATCCGCCTTATTGCTGACCTCAAAGCCATACCCACCGTTTACCAACCGGAAAATCCCATAGATAAACGTAATCTCTCCCCTGTCTGCTTCCTCTCCGGGCCTGTGGATCAGCTGGGGATTCAGGCCGTACTGATATTCAAAATAGTCATATTCCCTTACTATATGGGCCTGTATCATCTGTATCTGCCCGCTTCGGTAAGCAAGATCAATCATTCCCTTATAGCCAAGCTGAAACTGGCACTCCATAATCCCTTTATTTTTATAGGGAATCAGGTACGCCTGTCCCAACGGCGTATTCGGCTCTAAACCCAGCTGTGCGGCATTCATAAGAGCCGCTATAAAGGACATGGGGGTACACTCTGCAAGAGCAGGGGTATTATTGATTGCCGATAGCGCCATCCGTGTGAAACGTTCCGGGGTAAGAACCGTTGGAAGCGCCCGCCGGATCTCCGGTTCCAACGCCTTTACCATCTGCACGATTGACATATTTTTTGTAAGCCTCACCGCTTCTTCCTGTCCAGAGGCCCTTTTCTGAAGTTCCTCTTTTACATTTGCTGCCATTTCTCTTCCTCCAAATAAAAGAAGGGTATTGCAAAAGATTCTTTACAATACCCCATAACTGTTCAAAATGCCTGATGACCTAAACGCAGGCCATCTAAAAATGCTTTCTCATAAATTTCCAGCTGTTCCTCGGCCTGCTGCAGAGCCAGACTGTCTGCAAAGCGCTCCATTTGTTTTCGGTATTCCAGAGGCATACCGTTTAAAATATCCTCCTGCAGTCTTCCTGACCTGCCCCGTTTTACTGAATCCATCTCCTCCAGAATCTGCTTTACCCGTTCTTCTATATACTCCTTCCACAAATTTTCCTCTGCCATTTCCTCTATCTCCTACGCAGCCTTTACGACAAAACGGCGTGAAACCGTGGAATGAAGAAAATCCTGATATAATTGCGGATATTGGGTTTTAATTCCTTTGGTATCCAACCGGGCAGTCTCTACATTACTCCATGTTACCCGGTAACGCTCACTGGCTGCCCGCTCACAATCCTTCATATAAAGCTTTACTTCCTGCTCGATCTGTTTTTTCTCCTGTTCCAGCGTTTCAATCAGCTCATTGATCTGCGCCCTGCGCTCCAGCTTCTTATCAAATCCGACCAGAGGAATTTCCGACCCTTTTCTGACAGTCCTAAAATACTGCTCCAACACAGCGTCACAGGCCTTCGATCCGTCCGGGTCAGGCATTACCGCAGGAACTACATGATCCTGCCAGAAGGACTGTTCAATGGAAATCAGATTGCGTATCATATCCTCATCCCGTTCAATTTTCACATACTGGAATCCCTGTCCCAGAATCACTACTGCCAGATACCATGCATTCCTTCCCGTTACAGCCATATAGTGAAGGCATTGGATCAGATAATGAGGCGGTACTTCCCCATCTTTCCACTTATCTGCAAGATATGCGCTGGCGGTTTTACATTCAAGTCCGGCATCCTCTCCCACTACCAGACGGTCAATATCTGCCAGCATAAACGGATATTCTTTGCTCCGGTACATCTTATTGGAACGGCATACTCTTTTACCGGAAGCTTCCATAAACCGCCTTGCCACATATTCCTCCAAATCCCTTCCCTGCCTCATGTATTCACTGTCCGCCAGATTCAGTTCATCGGAAATCTTATCATGATATACGCTCATAGGACTTGCATAAGGATTCAGACCGCAGACAGCACCTGCGTCCGAACCGCCAATCCCGCTTTTACGCAGGTACAGCCAGTCCTCATGTGTCATATTTTTCGTTGAAATTGTCTCATACATCTCATTTTCCTCCCTCTACGCTGCCACACCGTTTTTATCCATCCGCTTGTGCTCCCGAAAGCTATAAAATGATCCGTCCCCCAGAATAATATGATCCGCCAGAGGAATCCCCAATAATTCCCCTGCCTCTGTCAGCCGTACTGTCAGCTTTTCATCATCCGGACTGGCCTCCGGATCACCTGACGGGTGGTTATGGAAGCACATCACATAGGCTGCCTGATTCAAAATTGCGAACTTAAATACATTTTTCACATCTACATAGCTTGCATTCAGACCGCCTACGGCTACAATCTCTGCCGCCATGGGTTCCATTTTTGAATTAAATGACAATACTGCTACAATCTCACGGTCAGAATATGCAAACATGGGGCTTACTGCCTCCACAGCCTCCTTTGGGCTTCGGAACCGTTTCATTCCACAAAGGCTTTTCTGTTCCTTCTCTACCTTCAAACGGATAATCCCAATCTTCTTTTTGGGAATCGGGCGTTCCATCATGCTTTTTATTTCCATTTCCGTTGTTTTCACCACCTCAAACTCCTTTCTAACGAAAAACAGGAAGCGCTCACCATTTCGGCAGGCACTTCCTGTTTTTTCACTACTTATTTTAAGAAAATTCAAATTTGGGAATACCATAGATTGGGATTGTATAGATCGTTCCCCTGATTCCTCCATGGGTATTTCCCTTGGCATATAAAATATAGTCTGCTTTCTTTTTTTCCAACACTTCTTCCATTGTTCGGCTGCTATTTTTACCCGATTTCACCTCAATTGCATAGGTATGCTGTCCCTTAATAGACTTCACATAAAAGTCAATCTCATAATTTCCCCATGTGGCAAAGGCAGGTGTCTCCAGCGCAATCTCCCTTGGAAATGAAATTCGGCGGCGCAGATCCAGAAATACAAAGTTTTCATTCACTACTCCCTGTATATCTCCCTGAGCACAGCCTGTCTGAACCAGAAAATAAGTTGTCAGCCCCAGATCCATAAAGAACGCTCTGGATTTTGCCTTATATGATAAAATATCGCAGCCTGTCAGTTTTCCTGCAAATCCTATGATCCCGGCGCTGTGGAGCCAATCAATGGCACGGTTTACAGACGCTTTGGAAAGGTTGCTGGAGTATTCCTTAACTGCAATACTCTGCAGTTCCTCGCTGAAACTATCAGCATCTAACCCTTTTTTCTCTTTCACAAGGATTCTGGCAATACTGGTAAAGATATTTTCATAGGTATCATATTCCAGAATATCCTCAAAATATCGTCTGCTCTCATTGGCAAACAGATGGACAATCTTTTCAAGAACTGCCTGACACTTCTGTATATCCTTCTGATCAAGATACGATAAAACCACTGCCGGATATCCACCAATCGTGCAGTATATCTGGTAAAGCTCTCCTAATTCTTTATAAACTGCTTCCTTACTGCCTCCATAAAGATCCAAATGGTCATACAGCTCCCATTTTCCCATTGCCAAGAGAAATTCTTCAAAACTCAGCGTCTGTATTTCAATGGAATCCAAATCTCCGGAAGAATACTTAAACTCCTTGTTCAAAACCCGGCCCAGATAGCTTCCCGTTATAATAAAATCACTGGCCAGTTGGCGGGTAAACTCACGGATTCGGTTATAAATCTCTGCCGATTCCTGAATCTCGTCAATAATAACAACTGTATCCGGCGAATCCTTAAAGGATGGATCATATCTGCGGATCAGTTCATAGACCGGATTTTCATAGCGCTTCCCATGCTTCATCTCCTGCCAAAGTTCTTCATAATCATTTAAAAAGAGTTCTCCTGAAAGCTCTAACAGGTTGATATAGATTTTCTGACTGTATTCCTTATCTGCAAACTTATTTACAAGGTACGTCTTTCCTACCTGTCTTGCACCAGATACCTCCAACGTAGAGTGTCCGGCATTTTTCCTCCATTCAACAAGCTTTCCATATGCAGACCGTTCCAGCTCAATTTGCATAACCTCACCTCTTTTTCAAACACTGTTTCCATTATAACAGACTCTTATACAAATTCCTATGGAAATCTTCCTGTATCATGCCTCCTCTGCCTTATCTTAAAAAGATCTCAATAATAATCTTAATCAGACGCATTTTCTCACCTCCTCTCCCTGTGCAGCTGATCTATGCTGTCTGAAGAAGAGAGTATGCCCGGTCGATCATAGGATTCCCCTCAATGGTGCGTGAAAACAGATTTTCCCGATAAGTGCTCCGCTCCCTCAATGGTTTGGAATGCGTAGCAAAATCGGATACTGCATTTACAAAACGATAACCATTCTTTCCAATATGCTTTAAATCAGGTGCCTCAAAATACCGGGCTTTTACGTCCTCCTTCATGCGGAGCAGGTTCTTTTTCTGCTGCTCTGTGGCGTTGTCTGCCAGAGGGAACAGGGTATTGATGTACTCATAGACCTTTTGATCGGAAAGCCGGATCTGATTTAATCGGTCTATGCTGCGCCCAAGCTCTGCCATATACTTATCTGCATACAGCAGCGTATAACGGGCGTCATCCAGCTTCCCGTTAATGTTCCCTACATGATTGGCAGACCAGCTCCGTTTTGCATTTGAAAGAGCCAGATTCAGCGTGTTTTGGCATACTACACGGATTGGTGTCATGGCTGCCTTAATTGCTCCCGTTCCATCATGTGAGTTCATGAATACAAGATAAGGCGTGATCTCGTCCCCGCTGATAATATAACGCTGTGGCAGCTTTGCCAGTATCCATGTTCTTCTGCCTCCCTGCAGAGATCCTGCAGTTTCATAGGTGACGCCCTCACCCAACAGCTGGTCTGTAAATGCAAAGGCTTCCTCATTCTGTACAACTCTATAGCGGTCTGTTACTACTCCCAGAATCTGGTTATCCCTGTCCCGGATATTGGCTTTAAAGCCACCAACCAGTTGTCCTTCCTCTGTAAAAATCGGCTTCTGTACTACTTTCCAGTCAAGCCCAGCTACCTTCAAGGCCTCCTGCGATCCCGGTGCATTCTCCACACAGGTTCCCAAACCGTGCCATGGGGCTACCCTCGTGTAAAACATAGTTTCAACTTCTGCTGACATAAATTATACCTCCTTAAATGTAGTCTGTACTCATTAAAAGTACATTGTTTGATTACTTGATTCCAGAGTATAATATATATGTAAAATAAGCAGTCAGACGGATTTCAGCGGTTTTGGCTGGGAGCCGCCTTGTTCCTGATTTTAAAATATGATATGATAAAAGTGAATCAAATAATTGCTGTCACACAGTAAATCCGCCAACAAATAGGACGTATAATCACTGTAAAAATGAGGTATGTATGGAACCGCTTAAAACAAACTGGGAAAGTATCGGTTTATCCAATGACTTTCTTTTTGGAAAAATTATGAGAAAGCCAGCGTTATGCAAACGGATGCTGGAAATTATATTGGGAATAAAAATTGACCGGATTGAATATCTGGAATCCCAGAAAAGCATAGATGAAGAATGGGATGCCAGAAGCATCCGTCTTGACATTTATGTGCAGGATAATAAGGATATTGCTTATAATATTGAGATACAGACAACAAATACCGGGGATCTGCCTAAGCGGAGCCGGTACTATCAATCCGTATTAGATATGCAGCAGCTGAATAAGGGAGAGCGCTACCGGAATCTGAAACGAACCTATATCATCTTTATCTGCACATTTGATCTCTTTAAACTTGGACGGCATGTATACACCTTTGAAAATCAGTGCTGCGAAGAGCGTTCTCTGCAGTTAGGTGATGATGCCTATAAGCTGTTCCTGAATACAGAAGGAATCATGGATGATGTAAGCACTGACTTAAAAGCCTTTCTGGACTATATGGGAGGCCGTCCATCCAACCATGAATTTATAAAAGAACTAAGCCATGAAGTAGCTTTAGCGAAGCAGAACAAAGAGTGGAGGCGAGAATATATGACATTGTTAATGCGCGATCAGGAAAATATCGAAAAAGGACGGGAAGAAGGCTTAAAAGAAGGCTTAAAAGAAGGCTTAAAGGAAGGCTTAAGGGAAGGACAACAGAAAGGTGAATCCCTCTTTGCCGAACTCACCCGACAGCTTCTCAAAGATAAGCGGTATAATGACTTGGAAAAAGGAACCATTGACACAGAATATCGGAAAAAACTGTATGAGGAGTACCATATTTTATAAGTAAGTATCAGATAAACTGCATTTTTGTCTAAAAAATAAAATCCTTCATCTTTACGGTCAGTTCCGAAAAATGAAGGATTTCTATTTTCACGAACAGAAAATTGCTATTAAAACTTATTCAAACCATTAATAACTATTATATCGTCCTGAAATATGGCGCTCAAAATAATACTGCACAATTTTAACACTAGTATTATGACAATATTAAAAGGAAGAGACGTATGGGAAAATTTCATGAAGAAAAAATAGAACTAATAAAAAAATATTTAGGTGATATTGCAACAAATACCGGATATCACATTAAAGGAGATATTCCATCAAAAAAAATAGATGCTGCAATCAATAAATTTGCTTCCGGATTGGATCGAACGACCGTTATTGCTTTTTATGACACAACTGTTTGGGGTAGTGGTAAAAATGGATATATTTTTACCGATGATAAAATTTACTATCTTGAGACATTAGAAAAACCTAAAAAGTTATGGTATGAGGATATAAAGCAGCTAGAAATTACAAAAACTAATAAAAAAGATTGTGATAGAGAGTTAGTAGTCACGCTTAACGATGACTCTACTATTGTTTTTACAAGCTGTTTTTTAAACAAAACGCCATTAATGAACTTTCTCAATGAAATTAAGGATTTTGATATACGTGAATCTAAGAGACAGCAAAAAATATCCTTTGATAAAAAACATAACATTGCTTCTGAGGCTGGTGGTTTAGGCATTGGCAACTTTCAAATTGTCAATAATCAATTTGAGGAAGAAAAATTCCACTCTCGACAAGGACATGGATTTGCTGCAGAAAGAGCCAATCATCTGTACGATAAATTGACTGGACATAATGCAAAAATAGTAGGTGATGATAATGCAAAAAATGGTGCAGACCGTATTGTCGATGGCGTATATATAGTGCGACAGGCTCCCGATGTGTGAATGAATGTTTTGAAAACGATGGTAAAGGTGCTTTCAGATATATGAATAATGGAAAGCCTATGCAAATAGAAGTTCCGTCTGATAAGTATGATGATGCAATAAGGGCTATGGAGGAAAAAATCCGTCGTGGACAAGTAGAAGGTGTTTCAAATCCAGAGGAAGCGAAAAATATTATTCGCAAAGGTCATTTTACCTATGAGCAAGCTCGTAATATTGCCAAGGCCGGCACCATTGAATCTCTTACATATGATGCAGTAAATGGAACAATCGTTGCAGCTACTGCATTTGGCGTAACTGCGATGATAACATTAGCTACTTCTGTTTGGAATGGTGATGATTTTGACGATGCACTCAAATTAGCTACCTACTCAGGACTCAAAGTTGGCGGTACGGCATTTGTAACCTCAATTTTAGCCAGCCAATTATCAAAGGCTGGGTTAAATAGTGCTCTGGTTGGAAGTTCAGAAGCTATCGTTGCCATAATGGGACCTAAAGCTTCTGCAATTTTAATCAATGCGTTCAGATATGGTTCAAAACCAATTTATGGTGCGGCAGCAATGAAAAGTGCGGCAAAACTGTTACGTGGAAATGCTATTACAGCCGGTGTTACTTTTGTTGTCCTTTCAACGATTGATGTGGCCGACATATTTAGAGGCAGAATTTCTGGAAAGCAATTATTTAAAAATCTGACAAATACAGCAGCCACTGTTAGTGGAGGTACTGGTGGCTGGATAGCTGGAGCTGCCACAGGATCAGCTATTTTACCTGGAATAGGTACTGTTGTGGGAGGTTTGGCTGGTTCTATATTAGGAGGTGCTGCAGCAGGAAAGGTAACTAATACAGTAGTAGGGGTATTTGTAGAAGATGATGCTGACGAAATGGTTAAAATTATTGAAAATGTATTTACAGAAATGGCTAGTGAATATCTGCTAAGTCAAAAAGAAGCAGAAAAATCAGTCGACTGTTTACGTGATAAACTTGATGGAAAGACATTAAAAAATATGTATGCCAGCAGTGACAAGAAAAAATTTGCACGAAATCTTCTAACTCCCATTATCGAAAGAGAAATTTCATGCCGAACTATGATTCCTGCTCTTACTCAAACTCAAATGATTTCCAGTATCAGGGAAGTCCTTGAAGAAATAGCGGATACAGTGGAAGCAAACCCCTCATTGGTAAATGCCTAAGTTTCTTTAAGAAGGCAAAACTTTCTGGCTTTGCCCTCGACTTTATGAGATGATCTGAAGCGCTGGAAAGACAACTGGGACGCAATTTCTCCAATTTCAAGTTTTCAGCTACGTTCGCAAGGTCATTTATACGATGAATGCGATAGAATCGTTAAATTCCACCTATTCAGAAGCTGAACCACCAAAGAAGCGTGTTTCCAAGCGATACAGCCCTGCTAAAAGCGCTGTATCTGGCTACTTTTGAAGCTACGAAAAGATGGACTACTACCATCCGGGACTGGACGCAGGTCTATGGAGAACTGAGTATCATGTATGAAGGACGGCTTCCGAAATAAGGAAAAATAAGCGGAAAGACAGGAGGCAAGCCGCCTACTCTTGATATGCATGGAAGTACCTGTTATATATAAAACAAGGGTGAAAAGCCTGATTTAAAAGCTTCTCACCCTTCATTATCATAGAAGAATCTTATTTACAGAAATTTCTCATACTCTCGTTACAGATTTTTCTTCATAGGCTTCCTTTTAAATATAAACCTAATCAATAATGCCAAAAGAATAAGCACAGAAATAATCTGAGAGGTTGAAATTCCCCACCAGATTCCCCTAATAGCATCTCCTCTAAAAAATTCTAACACAAATCTACAAATCGCATACATTGCTAAATAAACACTTAATAAGGATATATTTTTTATTTTTTTATCTATATACAAAAGTACAATAAAAATTAGTAAAATGCAGCCGCTTTCAATTAGCTGAATTGGTATTCGTAATACTCCGGGTTCATCATATAAAGCAATCCCCCATGTTGCTATTTTTCCATAGCAACATCCACCAAAAAAGCACCCCATTCTTCCAAAGACATGGAAAATAGCAAAGCCCGGTGTTATTACATTCATCAAATCCTGAACTTTAAAATGGTTATATCGAGCAAATAACCAAGATCCGAATATAGCACCAAACAATCCTCCATAAAATACAAAACCACTTCTGATTATTATCACGATTGTTTTATGAATTGAAAAATTGTCTATAATTTGGGGGATTTGTGTTATTATAAATAAACATTTACTTCCTAGTACTGCTCCTGCTGCCAAAATTCCCATAAGAAGTAAAAAACTCTCAAATGATATTTGAAGTTTTTTACTTCGATAGTAAATTGCCAGCATCATAAAAAAAAGCCCAATGCAAGTAAAAAGTGCATATGCTGGTATTATGATTTCAAAATGTGGATACATAATATACCTCTCTTAAGATATTCCTATACATCCACTGCAATAAGCTGCACATCCTGAACAACTATAACATGCTATACAGGTCTTACAGCTCCCTTCACAAGTGGTACATAATACATTCCTTGTACAATTTCCGCACATATTACAAGCCCCACATCCAGCTGTAAACATAAGACCTACAATGCAAATTGATAACATAATAAAAATATGTAACAAATCTCTTTTCATCATATTCCTCCACTTTTAATTACCTTCAGCACTGTTAAAATACATCTCTTTTAAATCTCATAGCCTAGATCTTTTAAGACTTTAATTAACTCATATGCTTCCTTGTTCTTGTAATTTTCTTTTATATTCATAAAATGTCCAAAAAATGCCAGAACTACTATTCCAACAGCAATTACAAATGATTTTGAAAAATATGATTGTAAAAACCAACCAATTACTATAATTACTGCGCCTCCCAGCATCATAGAAGATAACGATGTATATTCTTCTGCCATCTTTTTTTCTTTAGAAAATTTAAAATTGATTTCAGTATTCAATTTATCCATCAAACCCTTCTTTTGCTGGACAGATAAATCATTATTTTTTGCTAAATATATGGCTTCCTTATAATTCCCAGCTATCAACATGTCCTTTATCTGGTTCCAAATTCCGTTTACTTTGTATTCCTCTAATCTTTTATAACATTTTTTTATATACGGTTCGGGATTAATGTGAGAAAATTTCTGTGCATTTATTTTATCTATATCTCTTAAAATATCTTCAGTTGAAGAATCTAACCCCTTTATCTCATCAAGTGCAGACAAGATATCTTTTTGTGAAATCTCAGCAGAGTACATGGACCTAGCCCTGTCAATTAAATTATGAGCCTCGTCTATAAGTAAAACACATGAGCATTGTCCCGAATCAAAGTATCTTTTTAAATATACATTTAGGTCGAAGACATAGTTATAATCACATATAATTGCATCTGAGTATAGAGATAAATCTAAAGATAGTTCAAATGGGCATATTTCATGTTTTTTTGAGTAAAAATCAACAATATCTCTTGTAAAGTTTTCTTCGTTTTTTAAAAGTTCATAAATAGCTTTATTTACTTTCCCATAATAATTCTTAGCATATTTGCAATCCTTAGGGTTACAATTTAAGGAACCTATATGGCAAACTTTTTCTTTAGCAGTTATAGAGATATTTCTTATTTTTAACCCTTGATTCCTCATTTTGTCGAAAGCCTCTTCAGCAACTCTAGCCCCTATTGTTTTTGCTGTTAAGTAAAAAATTTTATTTATCTTTTTTTCTCCAATAGCTTTTACGCTAGAGAAAATTGTGGAAATTGTTTTTCCCGTGCCAGTTACAGACTGAGCGAACAAACATTTTTCTTGCGATATAGCTCTATAGGTGCTCTTTGCTAAAT
>OGJZ01002970.1_pt1 | contig 11116 bp, 13 predicted proteins | sample 1572321 | NCBI WGS metagenome assembly OGJZ01 (sample SAMEA2582086, study PRJEB24529) | metagenome | biome: Human gut stool | place: China | collected 2011 | reverse complement strand
TGTATTTCTGGCTACCACAGAAGTACTGGTAGTTGTAATTATTTGTTTTTGTAATTTGTCCTTAAGCTTTCGTTTTTCATCCTCAAGTTTGGACTTGATAAAAATTTTTGCAACTTCTTTTACCATGTTCATGCTTATTCCTCTGTTGGTGCTAATTTATTAACTACTTTTTCTACAATCCAAAGACTACCATTTATGGCTACTGGTAAGAAAATAGTATCTCTAAATTTTACCCAGCCTTTTTCATCAACCGCACTATTTTTAAGCTCTGCAACAAAAGCTGTAGCTACTTCTTTAACTGCTGGCAATGCCGTATCTTTAATCCATTTTATAGCCATATCTTTTACTTCAGTCGTAATAAAATCCTTCATATTTTCTAAAACTTCATTTTTAATTTCATCAATAGTCATCATTTATACGCTCCTTATTTATTTAACAACATATAATCTGTAACGCCTCTAGCAATAGCACGTGCGATATCGTCCTTACGCTCAATTAATTTTTTAGCATCTTCCATATTACTGATAAAGGCTGTTTCTACTAATACAGCAGGCATAGTAGTATGTTTTAAAACTTTTAAAGAAGGATATTCTTTTATACCTCTATTAACCGTATTAATAGAACCAACAATTTGATTTTGAATACAAGTAGCTAATTTGTGGGCTTCTGTATTGAAACTAAATACTTCAACCTCTGTCCCTTTAGCTTCCGAATTATTAAAAGAATTACAATGAATACTGATAAATAAATCCGCTCCCCAATTATTAGCAAGGTCGCATACTGCTATAGGTCTATCATTATAATAATCTGTATCATTGCAAAGATTGTCAGATTGCAGACTTTTTGTTTCAATACCTACATTATTAAGATACTTTTCAACTAATGCTCCAATTACATATGCAATATCACATTCTCTAATTCCTAAAACATCATTTTTTGCACCAGAGTCATAAACTTTATCATGTCCTGGATTAATAAAAACTTTCATTAAAATTTCTCCTTTTTAATTTCTGTAAATTGTGCTAATGTTGCTTTTAGTTTTTCTGGAATAGGTAATCCACAGTTGGCGGAATTCTCTAATATAGATAATGCTTCTCTACCAATAAAAAAGAGCAATACAACGTCTTTCGCCATTGTTTGCCCTATCAAATCTATTCTGTATGTTGTTGCTATAACTAATAAAATAACAACTTTTTTTAATGCACCAGTCCCACATTTACTACTATCTAGCTTCATATTCGGATTTATATATGCAGCACTTATACCAGTTATATAATCTATAACCATTAGAATTAAAAGTGTTTCAAAACTATCAGACCATGGTCCAAATAAATGCTGCAACAAAACTCCCACAAAGGCAACACCTCCTCCAACATACGTTTCTAACCTTGTCGGAATAAGGGAATTTATAAAAGTAACGGTTTGCTCATACATATAATGACCTCTTTTGTTTAAAATTTAATTTGATATAGTAATCCGCCGATTGCAGTGGCCCCGATATCCGATTTATTGAAATCGTCATCTACATATTTTTCCTTTAGGTAGGCGATAAGTGCCACCGTTGCCAATGCTTCCAGCGTAGAAAAGCCACAATTACGCTCTAGCTGGTCCTGAATAATATAGCCTGCACCGACATGAGCAAATTTATCAACTCCTACATTATCCTGTAAATCATGGATTGGATTAGCCGAGCATATCGAGCACATGCACGCTATGGTTACCGCCAATATTATTATTATCCTGCGCATATTATCACCTCCTTTCAAGGTGGTTACTTCCACAAATAAGATAAATGGGAAGTTGACGGTGGATGAAGTGCAGGTAACAGATAAATTATTAATCGGTGAAGTTGACCCTGCTAATCCAGATACAAGCAATTTTCTTACAAAAGATGATTTAGAAACAATACAAAATCGTATCATAGACCCTAAACAAACATTTTATATAAATGCAAATACAGGTTCGGACGAAACAGGCAATGGTACACAAAGCAAACCATACAGGACAATAGCAAAAGCCTTAGAATTTAGAAAGAAGGATGTTCCTACACTAGAGTTAGACTTATATGTAGAAACAGGAAATGAACAGTATTATATAGACCCAGTAGATTTTAGTCGTATAAATCAACAAGAATTTCGTATAATAGCATATCCGTGGACGGTAATAAATGATACTGATAAAAAACCTAGTTTATTGGTTAATTATGGTTCTGTATTTGCAGAAGATTTTACAGGAATAAGAAAAAAACATTGGGGAAATATTTTATGCGGTAGTATAGATTATGTTTATTTAGCTGGAATTGAACTTAAACTTAATAATCCACATACTGTCTCTAATTATGCAACATTTGTTTGTGAAACAGGTTATCTCGATTTATTACAATGCAGAATAGATATTGGCTCGTACACATTAATGAAAATGAATGAAGAAATTGAACAAAAAATACGATTACGCTCCACTAGTTTTGTTGACGGGAGTACAGGATATATAGCAATCGGGAATAGCTCATCTCCATCATCTGCAACCGACCCCGCTTTATCGACAGAAGATTTAAATAGCATAAATCTTTTATCTGGCACCATACAAGTAACGGGGAATGTTCAAATATCAGCTTCTATATACAGCAATGTTTATATTCCACAAACAGTATTATCAAATGGTAATTCTGGATACGCTACAAATATAGACATAACCTATAAAAACTGGAGCTAACTTGTATGTGTTACCGCTCTCGATTGCCTTTGCTGATTAATCAAAACCACTTGTATATATGGCTTTTACATTAGAAGGGAGCCCTTTTGTACTGCCTAAAACCGAACCAGTGAACAAACCATTAGCTTTTAAATATTTATTAATTACTCCTCCTATATTGTTTCCAGCAGATGAATTATTAGTCCCATTTACTAAAGGGTCTTCTTTAAAGATGTTGGAAGTTCTTGCAGTTATAAGTAGGTCATCTCCTGTTATTGTTCCATTTGTAAATTCACCTAAAGAAAAATTAATAACATCAACATTATTAGAATTATTTAAGTTAAACAAATGACAATTTTGGGGTAGTGTTAATGTATTGCTATTATATGCTGTCATATCAAAGCTACCACTAAACTTATGGAATACACTATTACAATAATTTTCTTCGTCAGACGATGTTTCTTCTGGAAATTCAAATATTACGCTTCTCAAAACAATTCCTGTACAGTTAATGATAAACATATTCCCCCATTGATAATATTCTTTATTAGGTGTAACACTGTAATCTATAACTCCTGTAGATGCTTTGCCATAAGGTACTACTATTTTAGCGACTATTTTTTCAGTTCTATAAACAGTATAATCGCCAATAAGTCTAAGCGTACCAATTTTTAAAACATCATTGTTTATTGGTTCGGAAAGATAAAAGGTATTATATCTACTATTAGACACGCCAGAATATGTTTGTAAATTTATAGTAACTGTAGGAATATTACTACGAAGTGATGAAAATGCTTTATCCAATGAAGCAAAAGCAGTTGCCAATGTTTTTCCGTCATTACTATCGTTCCCGTTTTTCTGGTCAACGTAAATTACTGTTTCCGGCGCGATAATCTGGTCTTGCAACTTCTGTAAATCATCTTTAGTTAAGAAATTACTGTTATCCGGTTTGGAGGGGTCAACTTCACCGATTAATAATTTATCTGTTACCTGCACTTCATTAACAGTCAACTTCCCATTTATCTTAAAATCTCCAGTTACTGTACCGCCTTTGTTAGTTATGTTATACACCCAATCCGTCCACGTTCCACTAATACACATTCTATGGTATGCTCCGGCTTTGTCGTAGGCGGCGGAGTTGGCATAGTATACCTGCACTATGGTGTCATCTCCGTTTTTCAGCACTACCAACTCACCTGTACCGATTGCCCCCACCGGCTGGTGCTTGTCTGCGGCAAATGTCGCTCCAGTTATCTTGTAGGTACGGCTTTCTGTCAATGTGTTCCAGTCAGCAGTGTTTACAGCAGTTTTAGATTCGGTTACTAAAACACCAGTATTTTTTCTGGTATGCGTTTCCAATGCCTTTGTGAATGCGTTTGTTATTGCGTTTAAATCTGTGTCAAGACAATCTTGACCTTGACTTACTATATAATCTGCCAATGCTTTAGCCATTATTGAAGTCTGTCTATATAATTTATTGTGTAATAACGGGTCTGCAATGCCCGCAGTTACACCTCTTGTTCGTTGCACATTCACATTATAATTGTCATCATCCATTATGTTTTGATATCCTGCATTAAATACCTGTATATTAGTTCTTGCCATCATTAACACTCCTTTTTACATGTTATACATCCATTGTCCATTGGAATATCCTGCTATGTCATTGGTTTCTTCGCCATATCCAAAAATTTTTTTATTTGTAAATTTGTAGCTATCAAAAACCCAATGTGCAGTATAACCAGCTAACCTTGTAGTATTATATTTGTATGCAAATATAGGCAAACCGCCTTCATCTTCTACTATTACATAATTTATTCGTACACTTTGAGGTTTAGGAATTATTAAATTATGTCTTATTAATTGTTTTTCTATGTCTGTTAATTTGCCAGATATAAATACGTCCATTGTCATATCCTGATTATCTAAAACAATTAACTCATTTTCAGGTAAAACTATATCCCATAAAGTATATAATTCAGGTATGGACCCTTTCCATTGGTTCCACACTATTTTTGCTCTTAACAATGTTCTGTAAGCATTATCATCAAGTATGGCTGAAAAATTATCCGGTGGTTGAAAATATAGTTGCCTACTTCTACCCAATATTATACCTATTATATCTAGTTGATTACCTGTAGCAGTGTCCAAATCAAATGCTTTTATAATATCTATAGCACATGCATTATTATCTTGATATAAAGTTATTGCTTTATTAAGCCATTGTATAAAGTTAGGTTTTAAACGGTATTCCGAAGGTATTAAATTCAAATAATATAAAGTATCCATTTCCCGTCTCCTAATTTGCAACAATTTTTATATTATCCATATTTCCTTGTACAACTTCATTAAAATTCATTTCTATATCAATCGTATTTTGTTGTTGTCCGTGCCTGCCAGCAGTAAGACTTACTACACTAAAAATAGGAGATGTTAAATCTGTATTCGCAACTAAAGCAGCATTCCATAATAGGGAAACAGACAAATTATCTCCTATACGTAAGTTATTTAAATATTCATATATATTATTTCGTATTTTATCTGTTATTGAATTGTTATATCCTACATATTTTTTTATATTTACAGTAACATCTATATCAATATAGGTTGGTCTATAGAATTTTATGAATGAGTTTATATCATATCTATTTAAAATAGCCACTTCTGTAGTCCCATTAGTATATCCACCAATACCCTTACGTAAGTATATTTGTTCTGCAATATCTTCATCGCTTCCACCTTCTACAACAGCCGTTATACTGTGTGGTGGCAAAGAATATGGATTTTCACCGCCAGAAGCTGTAGATAAATTCGTATCATTTTCATATACACGCAATCTTGTTACTCCTTCAACAGATAAAATACCAGCAACAGTTCCTTCTAATAATGTCTGTGATGGAATAGCTACGCTTACTGCTTGTCGTTCTTTAAGTTCAGCGTCCGTCTCTATGGGTTGACCTTCAACTGCTTTTACCTTATTGGTAACACTTGTCCAACCTAATTGTGGAGTAGCTATTTTATTTATATCTCCAACTAAAGCAGATACTGAACCTAATACTGTACAAATAGCAGATACTTCAATTTCTCCTTTTTCTGGGATAGTTATATTGCTAGGCAAATTCCAATTATTGCCAGAAATATCTTGCACTATACCACTTTTAATAACTGTTTGCGGTGTTCCTGTTAAAGTAACTACACAAGTAGAATAACTAGCAGATTTTCGCTTTAAACCATTTATTTTAACAACTGTATCTAGTCCAGAACCTATAGCAGTAACTGGGGAACGGCTATTATACGCATATACAATACTATTTAAAGTATCATACATTTTTAAAGCTACAGCAGATATATATTCATAATCCATACTATCATTTTCAAGATATATATCATCACCAAAAATATTTTTTGCTTCAGCTACTAAATCGTCTTTAATATCTTGATAAGTAGGAATATGTAAACCAGCCTCATCAATGTATGGTGCAAAATATGCCATTTTATCCCTCCTTAAATACTTACTGTAAGATTTCCGTAATCAGTAACAACTAAGCAAGTAAAAGTATATTTTCTGTCTTTTATCTCAGATATAAAATTCACTACACTATTTACATTAGTTGTTCCATTTATTCTTTCCTTAACAATTAAATCTAACACCTGTTTATTTTCATCACTGCCTACACTACCTATCATTCTTTGCCACAATGGTAATCCGTCTGTTAAATCTTCCCACCATTCGCCATACAATAAAAGAAGTCGTGTTTTTATTGCTTGTGCTACAGCGTCTATATCCATTAAAAAGTTTTGACGATTTCTACCAAGTGTATAATCTCCATTTATATCAAGTCGTCTATATTTCACCCACTTACACCTCCTGTTGTACTTCCACCAGATTGTACTCCACTATGTTTATGCCCCATAAATCCAATACCTTCAATCGTAGTTGTCCCGTTAAGAGTTATACTAGAGGCAGATATATCTATTCCAGTATTTGAAATAGTTATTGCACTACTTCCGCTTACATTTCTTAACTGCATAGCATTGGTATCGTATTCGCTTATAACATTAGGTTGACTCCAACAACCTAAAATAGCGAATGCATCGGATAAATCATGTCGCCTGATTTCTATTTGATTTTGTGTCCCTCCAGATTGCCACCATGCGTCTATGCAATTATCTGCAAAAACAACAAGACATTCATCGCCACTTTTTATTGGCATTGTAATAACAAATCCACCAGCACGAGGTAATACAATAGGAACATCTAAAAGTAATGGTAATTCAAGCCATTGCTGTTGACCATTAATATTCACTAACTCTCTTATTGTTGGCTGAACTGTAACAGTTTGCTCCGATGAATTAAATTCTTTTATTATTCCGGGAATAGCAACTCTTATTTTTGTAGATGTATTACGTTGCAGTAATTCATCTTTTGCAGGTGTACCATTCATCATTTCTTGTAATGTAATCATTGTTTCACCTCTTATACACTGTTTGGATTAGAGTCAATTCCTTTCATCATTGCAGGAACTACATCTTTTCCATATCTACTATAAGCATTAACTGTTGTATACCAATCATTGCCTCTAGTATCTCCAGTATGTTCAACTTCATAAGCTTGATACATATTTTCTTCATCTAATTGCAGTGTTTGCGGTTGGCTCTTACCGGGCATATTCATCTGCAATTGCATTCCGTTTATTTCTGTATTTTTTAATTGAATCATGGATAATACATTTATTTTAGGGTTTAATAAGCACCTAAATGAAACGCCATATTGTATTTGTTGTGGATATCCAATTAATCCATTCTTAGGAGTTAATATTAAAGCTTCATCTGTGTAAGTATCTGTAATTTTTGTAATATTTACCTGACCATCATTTATCCAAACATTAGCATTATTACCCCGTGCCACGTCTGTAAGAATATCTTTTGGTCTACCAAAATAAATTTTTCCTCTTGGTAATGTTTGCCCACTTATTGTTGGTGATACTCTATTTACTTGTGTTGGCTTCTCTGCCTTAGATACTACAGTATCTATTACATTTCGAGGATTTTGACCGCGAACACAACTAAGTGATATAAAGTTCATATTTAAAAAAGTATCCCCATCTATACATACTAAAGTAAGCACATAATCTGTATTATTTTCTTTACTTCTAACAGCTTGTACAATCTGACCATCAAATATTTTTCCATATTGTTTTGGCTGACTTTCTTGTATTTGCTGAGGATTATTATCCTCTTTCGTTTTATTTTTACTATCTTTTTTACTTACAAAATTAGAACCTACAGCCTTTTTAGTATCTTCTGGATTTAAATTTATTGTATTCAAATAACCTTCATATCCAGCAGAAATAATAAGCCTGTCTCCTTCTTTTATTATTTTTTCTTCGGTATCTTTGTTCAAATTATAAATTTTAACTTCAGCATGATTATTAAAATCCATACCTCTGCGAACTCTGAAAACACAATGCAAAAGCGATACATCTAATGCATATTCTTTATTTTCATTAGACGTATCGCTTTTCTCATTTCCTTTTGTTGGTTGTGTATTGTCAATTTCCGCAGTTGAAGAAGCAACAACTATACGATATTTTCTAAGATATAAAAAATTACTCATCTAATACACCCCACAACAATAAAAAAGTTGAACCTAACGTTTCATTATCTGGATATTCAAGTTGAGTTTCACCAGATTTTACAATATAAGCTTCTCCAATATTCAAATATTCGTATTGAGCTAATATATTACTTGCTAATCCACTTCCTGGAACAAGAGGTAAATTTGCTATTAACATTTCACCAGTTTCTGCATTACTTATATCAACTGTCCAGTGCTTGTATTCCTCTAAATAACGCAAAAAAAGTTTTATGTGTATATTAGTTTTGTTTATATTTATTTTAAAACTAAGCATTTGGTTAGCTGTATTTGTTAATGGTATCGTATATAGCATAATTAAAACCCCGCTTCATACAAACCGCTTCCCGGTTGTTCCGTTTCTTGAGGTTGAACTTCTCCTCTGTTTGTAGTACCACTAGATGCCCAGTTTCGAGTTGATACTGTTCCTGTAGCTACATCTACTACAAATATTTCTTGTAGCGTTACTGTACACCGTAAACCATATTGTGTCCTATAATTATCTGGTGCTGTAATATTTTGTATCAGCATATTATCATAATGATGCAATCTAGTGTGAACTGCTAGCGGTAATCTTAAAGCTTGCAATTCTCTTAACTTTTCATAAGCAGATACCGATTTTGTATAATACTCCGTAAATTGACCTTCTAACATTGTTGCCATAGCATCACTCATACCTATTTCCATAGTTAAAGTAGACGGATTTAAAAAACTGTGATCAGCTATATTAGCTCCGGTTTGTACTGGGTGTTGTGTTATAGTAAGCTCACTATCATGTTGTTCATTTAGTACGGCATCAAAAAAGAAGCCTCCAATATTAGTTTTAACTAATACTAATTCGCTGTTTGAGCCTCCTATTTTTGTTACATCAAAATTAAAATCTCCTGATATATATGAACCTATTAAACTACCTAAAGAAAAATCTGTTCCTAATAAATTTGTTATATCCCCAATATTACCATTGGTTATTACATCACTTACACCGCCAGCGACATTCCATTCTTTAGGTCGATATCCTTTTGAGAAAAAACCTGTACCACCATTTGCTCTATCTACAGTTATTTTTCCTAATTGCCATAATGCAGATAAAGTATTAATAGAGCCTGTAGAAAATAAACTCATACTATCACCCCACTAATATTTCTAATATCTCGTGCATTATTGCCAATACCACCAATATTTACATCTGGTATTACCTTTTTAACAGCTCCTGCTACATCTTTTGCTGTCATTGGCTCTGTTCCATTTGGTGCTGTAATATTTATCTGACCTATATTGACACTTGAACCATTATAATTATTAGCTGTTGTCATTATCGGCATACCGCTACCACCTATTAAACTATGTGCATAAGTTCCTTGACCTAAAAAACCACTAAATCCAGTCTTTTCGAAGTATTGACTATAATCTTCTTTTTGTAGTGTGTAGAAATCATCTATTTCCAATTTATTATTATTTAGATGTAACGGCCCACTAGATTTATTAGCATCTGTATAATCATAATTGCTGCTAGGATTTGTTTTATTCCATTCATCAAAAGCTGTTTCAGCTTTATTAATTCTATTAGAATCATTAGCTTCACTTTTTCCAGGACGTTCATATCCTTTTCTGAAAGCTACAGCAGCTTTAGACGGGCTATTTGTAGAATAAAAATCATCCCTAGCTCCATCTATATTAAAAAATTCTCCACCTTCATTCATCTCCCAAAGTGCAAAATCAATTTGAGTATCTAAATCCGTCCAATCTTTACCTCGATTAGACGCAAAAGTTATTAAATTTTCACGCCTACTTCCTAACCATTGACCAATACCAGAAGCTCCTATACCATTTACAGTTTCTGGATTCAAACTTGATTCCTGTATCCAATTACCAACAATACCAGCAGCTTGAACTGGTGTAAGACCACCATTTATAAGGCGACGCATTATATATTGAGCTCTTTCACTTCTTGCATCATCAGAGGCATCTCCTACTTTTCCTTTAGTTACATCATCAAGAACACCTTCGCCAAAATTACCAAAAGCACGAATTACTTGTTTGAAAGCACCTTTAAAATCACCTCTTGCAGCTTTAGCTAATGCACTAAATAAATCACCCGTTAATCTTACAAGTCTTGTCATTAGTCTTAAAGTGTTTTCTATACCTTTACCAAAAGCCCTCCAAACTTCCTTACCTTTTACACTTAAACCAAATAATTTAGCGATAAGTTCCAATATGGCTTCTACTAAATCAAGGACACCATCAACTAAACTAGATACACTATCTCCCATAAGCATAAATAATCCGATTACATCAAAATCTTGGAACATATATTTTAATATCTCCAATATACGGAAAAATATTTCAACCAAGTTATCCATAATCTGTTTAAAGGTTGACCACCAATTTTTTAGTTTTGGTAGTGCTTCAGTATTTATCAAGGAGATAATGAGTTGTAAATAATACTCTCCTTTTTCAAAATAAACTTGTAAATCATCCCAAACTTCAAGAAGTTTTTTCCATACTGGAGCTAAAGTTTTTGCTGATTTTCTACCATCAATATAAGCATAAAAATCATCTATAAGAAGTATCATTATACTCATTGCAGCAAAAAAAGGATTTAACTTTATAGCCATACCAATTATAGATATAAACTTAATAATCTTTTGTGCTCTCTCTGGTAGCATATTAAAAAATCTAGAAATGGTATCTATAGCAGTTTTACCAAAACGTGCAAGGTTCATACCTAAATTGACTACTATTGTTAATGCTTTAGCTATTTTGTTACCCCAGCTTGGCATATTCATTTTT